>Ga0182015_10000500_pt1 | contig 56159 bp, 50 predicted proteins | sample 712P3MmetaG_FD_120478 | JGI IMG/M metagenome (GOLD analysis project Ga0182015, IMG submission 120478) | Permafrost microbial communities from Stordalen Mire, Sweden - 712P3M metaG | ecosystem: Environmental > Terrestrial > Soil > Wetlands > Permafrost | place: Sweden: Stordalen | collected...
CACGTGCGCCGTCGCGATGGTGATGCCGCGCGCTTTTTCTTCCGGCGCGTTGTCGATCGAATCAAACGACCGGAACACGATCTTCGGATTGTGCTTCTGCAACACCTTCGTAATCGCCGCCGTTAGTGTGGTCTTGCCATGGTCAATGTGACCAATCGTCCCCACATTGCAGTGCGGCTTATTGCGGTCAAATTTCTCTTTCGCCATAGTCCCTCAGCTTGCTTTAGCGGTCAGTAATACTGATACAGCTTCTTGAACTTGTGCCGCAGCGCGATGTCCACCGTTTCGAGCTTCGACAGGTAAAACTCGCGCATCTGCGCCTGATCGGAAAGCGGCAGCGCCTGGTACAACTGCCACGCGCTCAACTCCGAACCCGCCGCCGCTGTGCCCGCAGGATCTTCGAGCGCCCGAGCCGCCAGCACTCCATCAAACTCCCGCACGCGAATCCCTTTGCGATCCAACTGCTTCAGGAACCGCACCACCTTTTCGGGCAAGAACGCCTGCTCCACCGCGGCCTGCAGTTTCGCGAACTCCTGCTGCTTCTCGATCTTGATCGCAGCCTTTTCGAAAACCATAAGACTTAACGTTAGCTCTTGCCAGCCGTGGAGTGCGGAAACCAGCAGCACAGGGCATCTTCGCTCAGATCCATTTCGCTCAGATCGATCCGATCCTGCCGCCGTCGATCCTCCCGCCATTGATCCTCGACCGAAATTCTGGTCGAGAAGTCTTCGAACCGGTCCGCCTCATCCTGCGACTCGCTGGGCTTTAAGCCGCGACTCAATACCAGCGCGCTACCGGCGTAAAGCATAGCGTCGTAGCCCGGGACATTGCTCTCCTCGAACTCCGAGCTCAACATCTCGGCAAATCTCTGGAGCGGGAGGCGGGAATCGAACCCGCGACCAACAGCTTGGAAGGCTGTGACTCTACCACTGAGTTACTCCCGCCCTTCCACCAAGAGATCCCTCGCAAACAAAGCTCGGGATCTCGGCAACGGGCTCCCGCTTCTCTCACGCCCGCAAACGCTTCCACTCTGGAGCCGATGACCAGGATTGAACTGGTGACCTCTCCCTTACCAAGGGAGTGCTCTACCAACTGAGCTACATCGGCGAAAAATCGGCCCGTCAGCGATCCGCCTTCAGCTAGAAACTCATTCCGATTCGCGGTCGCCGTCCGGATGCATTACGTCCTTGCGGCGCACCCAGCTCTTGAACGCGAACATCGCCAGAATCAGCAGCGTCAGCAACCGGATCCGCGCATCGCTCAACGTGGCAAATGCCAGCGCACCCAAAACCAGGTACGCAATCAACGCCATGGCCAAACGGCTCATAATTCCTGGTGCAAACGAATCTTGTACAAATCAACGAGGCACAACACATTCTGGTGCACAGGGAAGGATTCGAACCTTCGTACCTCGCTAGGAGGGACAGATTTACAGTCTGTTGGCTTTAACCACTCACCCACCTGTGCACAAACCGCCGGGCGATCGAGGCGGCGCGCTTCCTCCAGCAGGCAATCGCGCGAATCCGCAGACCGAAGCAGCACACCTCTACTTCTGGTCGACCAAACAGACTCTCGCAAACCGGACTTCGCAAATCAGGGAAACCAAGAATCGCGCCTACGAATCACAGCGCGAAGATCACTGCACGCCGGATCAGTTCCGAATGAAGTGCGTTGGAAAAACCTGTTGCGCCACCTAGAGTTCCGCTGCCTGCCGCCAATCTTCGTATACTGGAGCTGGCGAAGGGATTCGAACCCCCGACCCTCGGTTTACAAAACCGATGCTCTACCGACTGAGCTACGCCAGCATTTCGGGGACAAGTACCCTTCCCGGGCACAAGTAGACCCTTGATCCCTTCCAGATGTACGGGACAATTTACTAAGTTATCACAACCATAATCTGGGGTGCAACCGCGCACGCGAGTCCGCATTCCACTGGATTTCCACAATCACGAGCCGCCGAAACCACTCCGCGACAATCCCGGGCAGGCACCGGTTTACCGCACAATGTTATTATGGCAGCCCTGACCGCATTCCATGCGAATTAGGCGCACTTTCCCCATCGTCCTCGCGGTCGTAGTGGTCGCCGCGGCGGTGACCTTCGCCGTCCAACTACGAAAACATGCTCCGCCGGAGGCCGCCCGCTTGTTGCCCGGAGGGGACGCTTTTTTCTATCTCGATGTCGGTGCGGCTCGCAAGGCGAACTCGGGCAAAGAACTGCCGGCCGTCAGCCACGATCCCGAGTACGAGCGCTTCATCCGCGAGACCGGCTTTCAGTTCGAACGCGATCTCGATGAAGCTGCATTTGCCATGCACTACCCGTCGAAATGGCCGGGCGGAGGGACTGGCAATTCTGCTCCGGAACTACGATTCTCCGAAGTGCTCGTAGGAAAATTTCATAGCGAGCGGCTTACCGCCTATCTGCGACAGATCGCCCAATCGGTAGAGAACTACCATTCGGTCGATATCTTCACCATTCCTGTGGAAGGCAGATCCTTGCGGGTCGCGGTGCTGACCGCCGATTCAGTCGCCGCCACGAATCATGAGGACCCTGCGGTCATTCAAGGAATGGTCGATCGCTCCAAGCGCTTGGCCTCTCCATTCGGAGGCCCGGCGCTGCTGCGGCAATACTACAAGCACGTTCAGTTGGCCAGTCTGGCTTGGGTGGTAGCGCGCATCGAGCCTGGCGCTCCGGAAGCGGCCAGTTGGAACACGATTTTCACCAAGCCGACCACCATCGTCGTCTCCGGAAGTCCTCTCAGCCCGCTTCATCCGCTGGCGAATGCGGTTCACCTTCGCGCCGAAGCCTTCACCCAATCTCCCGACGAGGCGCGCGCCATCACCGACAAGGCCAATGTCTTCATCGCCCTGACCCACGCGGCCGAGACTTCTGTCGGAACCCACGGCACCGACGCCGATGTAAAAGCCCTTTTCGACAACCTCCAGATCAAGCAGGAGGGTGACCACGTCGTGCTGACCGCCGCTATGCCCTTCGGGTTTCTGCGCAAGATGCTCTCAGAATCTGCGCCCGCATTGGGCGAGCCTAGCGACGCCCCGCCGGCGCAAACCCCGGCCAAATCACGCTAGAGGGGGAAATCGGCGACCCCGTGCAACTAAACACCATTCCAATCGTCTGATTGGTTACGGAGAACAACTCCGGCGGGTACAATAAAGACGCATGTCGAGCCTTCCACTTCCGATTGCCGCCTTCTTTGCCGGATTGATTTCATTTCTCTCGCCCTGCGTGTTGCCCCTGGTGCCGGGATACCTTTCTCTGATCTCCGGCGCCGGCCTCGAAGAACTCAAGGCACCTGAGACTCACCTCATGCGGCGCGTAATGGTGAACTCCGTTGGGTTCATCCTGGGCTTCAGCGTTGTTTTTATCGTGCTGGGAGCGGCGGCGACCGAAATCGGCCAGGTACTCGGGATGTACAAACACACGCTGGCCCGGGTGGCGGGCTTCATCATCATTCTGTTCGGATTGCACCTGACGGGCATCTTCAAGATCAAAGCCCTCTATACGGACGCTCGTCTACACAGCGTGAAAGGCAGCAGCACCCCCGTCGGAGCGTTCGTGATCGGTTTCGCATTCGCTTTCGGCTGGACTCCCTGTCTGGGACCGATCCTCACGGCGATTCTCACCATCGCCGGAGAACAAGATACGCTGGTGAAGGGGATCCTGCTGCTCGCGGTTTATTCGCTTGGGCTGGCTGTACCATTTCTACTGACGTCGCTTTTGATGGAGCGCTTTCTTAAGTTTTACAGCCGCTTCCGTTCCCACATGCACGCCCTGGAAGTGGCCTCCGGCGCCTTGCTGATCGGGCTCGGCGTGTTGCTGGTGATCGGCCGCTTTACTTTAATTTCGAATTGGCTTTCGTTCCTGAACCGCTTTGCTTTGTGAGTCTGCCTCGAAGAGCGGTCGCTGGTTCCGGGGTACGAGTTTCTGGTACGAATTTCAGAAGTCAGAAGTCTGAACAAAGATCGCGAATGGAGAGTTGCCGTGAAACGTAGTCCTCTCGCCCTCATCGTCGTCGCATTTGTGGTTGCAATCATGCTGTACTTTGGCTATCACCAGGCGAGGCGTAGCGCGACCTCAGCTCGCCTCACGCAGGCCACTGTCGCCCCGGATTTCTCCCTCGAGTCGCTCGACGGCAAGAGCCTTCGCCTTTCCGACCTTCGCGGTAAGGCCGTGCTGCTCAACTTCTGGGCGACTTGGTGCGGTCCTTGCAAAATCGAGATGCCCTGGTTTGTCGACTTGCAGAACCAGTATGGCTCGCAAGGCTTGCAAATCGTCGGCGTCGCCATGGATGACGGCAGCAAGGAAGACATTGCCAAGTTCGCCAAGGATATGGGCGTGAACTATCCCATCGTGATCGGAAAAGAATCGGTAGCCGATCAATATGGGGGCGTCGACGCGTTGCCGCAAACCTTCCTGATCGCGCGCGATGGCAAAATCGCGGACAAGATCGTCGGTCTGAGGGGCAAGAGCGAAATCGAGGACGCGATAAAGAAGGCGCTCAGCACCCGGCCCGCTGCCAGCCAGGCATCCACTTCGAGCGGGGCGGATTCCGAGCCTCAGAGGTGACAATAGGCAGGTGCGGTCCATCGTTCTACCATATCGGAAGAACCAGAAAGCCTGGGTCCAAGCGGACCTCGATCCAAGGGCACGGTTGGGCGAGGATCTTGTGGGTGAGCGTCCGCAAATGAGCATCCGTAAATGACGGGACATAACAAGAACTTGGGGATCAAGCACACCGGAAATTCCGCGCTACTGGTGCTTGCCTTGCTTTTCGCAGCTCTCCCTGGGCTCGGGCAAACTCCAGGCAAGGCTCCGACCCTTACGATGGCTACAGTTCCGCTGGTCACGGCGCAGCGCGCCGAGCCGACCATGGTGAACCTGAATTTTCGCGTTCCGGAGGGCTACCACATCAACTCGAGCACTCCCAAATCCGAGTTCCTCATCCCAACCGCCTTGAAGATGGACCTGCCCACCGACATCATCCTGGGAAAGATTGAATATCCTGCCGGCGAGGACAGGAATTTTCCCTTCTCGCCCGACGAAAAGCTGAGTGTGTACAGCGGAGACTTCACCATCGCCGTCGCAGTCCATCCGCTGCATTCAGTCGTGCCAGGAAAATACGAGATGCGCGGAGTTCTTCGCTACCAGGCCTGCGACAACGCCGCCTGCTACCCACCCAAAAATCTGCCCGTAAGTTTCGAAGTGAAGGTGGTGAAAGAACCGGCCTCCTCGCACCAGTCGAACCCCGCGCAAAGCCCACACGTGCACAACTAGCTCGCGACTGTGGCGCCGCCGTCTCGGCGGCTGTCCGGCGGGCGGAAGAAGGGGAGAAAGAGACAAAAGTGAAATCTCTGGTCGCCGAGAATATTTTCACAGCCTGAACGGGCCAACGTCCCGAGTTGAATCTGCGCTCGGGGTTTTTGCTTTTCGGCAGCGCCCGGCTGTACTGCTAGCTCTTGCCGCCCTGCTTTTTTTCCACCTTCGCCCAGGTGTCCTTCAGCGCAACCGTGCGATTGAACACAGGCTTGCCGACGGCTGAATCCTGATCGACCGAGAAATAGCCCAGACGCTCGAACTGAAACCGGCTGCCCGCAGCAGCGTTGGCCAAAGACGGCTCAAGCTTCGCGTCGGCGATCACTTCCAGTGATTGCGGATTGAGATTCGCAGTGAAGTCCCCAGCCTCTTCGAGTTCGCCAGGATTCTCTTTGCTGAACAGGTTCTCGTAAATCCGCACCTCCGCATCGATGGCTTTCGCGGCCGACACCCAATGGATCGTCGATTTCACTTTTCGGCCGTCGGGCGCATGGCCGCCGCCTGTCGCCGGATCGTAGGTGCAATGCAGTTCCACTACTTCCCCTTTCTCGTTTTTCAGCACGCTCTGGCAAGTGATGAAATACCCGTAACGCAGGCGAACCTCACGCCCAGGCGAAAGCCGGTAGTACTGCTTCGGCGGATCTTCGCGGAAGTCATCCTGCTCGATATAGAGCACGCGTGAGAACGGAACCTTCCGTGTGCCCGCGCTCGGGTCCTCAGGATTGTTGACCGCGTCCATCTCTTCCACCTGATTGTCCGGATAGTTGTCGATCACAACCTTCAGCGGACGCAGTACCGCCATTACGCGCAGAGCGCGCTTATTGAGATCTTCGCGGACGAAGTGTTCCAGCATGGCCAGCTCGATTGAGCCCGTCGTCTTCGACACGCCGACAGCGGCGACGAAATTACGAATCGCCTCGGGGGTATAGCCGCGGCGGCGAATGCCGCAGAGCGTCGGCATGCGCGGGTCATCCCAACCGCGCACACGGCCCTCCTGCACCAACTGCAGCAGCTTGCGCTTGCTCAACAGCGTGTAGGTGACGTTCAGGCGATCGAACTCAATCTGCCGTGACGGGAAGATCCCCAACTGCTGGATGAACCAGTTGTAGAGCGGGCGATGGTCTTCGAACTCAAGCGTGCAGATGGAGTGGGTAACGCGCTCGATCGAATCCGACTGCCCGTGCGCGTAGTCATACATCGGATAAATGCACCACTTATTGCCGGTGCGGTGATGCTCGGCGTGCAAGATGCGGTACATGACGGGATCGCGCAGGTTCAAGTTAGGCGAGGCCATGTCGATCTTCGCCCGCAGGGTGCGTGAGCCATCGGGGAATTCGCCAGCGCGCATGCGTTCAAACAGATTCAGATTTTCTTTGACCGAACGTTTGCGGTAGGGACTGTCCTTACCCGGTTCGGTCAGGGTTCCACGATGCTTGCGAATCTCCTCGGCGGTTAGGTCGTCGACGTAGGCCTTGCCATCCTTGATGAGCTTGATGGCCCATTCATAGAGCTGATCGAAATAATCGGAAGCGTAGAACAGCCCGTCCCACTCGAAGCCCAGCCAGTTCACGTCGGCCTTGATCGACTCGACGTATTCGGTTTCTTCCTTCTCGGGATTGGTATCGTCGAAGCGAAGATTGGTATGTCCGCCGAATTCGTCGGCCAGGCCGAAGTCAATGCAGATCGCCTTGGCATGTCCGATGTGCAAATAGCCGTTCGGCTCGGGAGGAAAGCGCGTCTGCACGCGGCCGTCGTGCTTGTTGGCTTTGAGGTCTTCCACAATGATGTCGCGGATGAAATTCGACGGCGCGGGCGAGGGTGAGGCAGCCACAGCTTTTTCTCCAGCTTCGGTTGGGGGATGAGATGGATTCATTACCCTTTGATCTTATCGCAAGCAAAGGCCGGCCGGCACCCGGGGGCGCAGGGTTTCTGGCCCGACTCCGCTTCCAGCCATGATCTCAGGCGCCGCTATCCGCCCATCGTCAGCACGACCCGGAACCTCGCTCGCCCGCTGGTCATTTGCTCATAGGCCTCGGCGGCTTTTTCTAACGGATAGCGCTCGATCATGGGACGAACACCGGTGAGGGAGCTGAACTTCAGCGTGTCTTCGGAATCTTTACCTGTACCCGAGGCCCAGCCCTGTATGGACTTGCGCCCGTTGATCAGTTGCAGCGGGGTGACGGTGAGAGACTCCATCCCCGCACCCACGATCATTAACTTCCCATTTCCCCCGAGCCCGTCGACTAGGGCGGAGATCGACTTTGAATCGGGGGCGGTGGCCAGAATCCCGCGCGCGCCGCCAAGTTTCTGCAGCGCTTCGGCAGGAGCGCCGGCACTCGTATCCACGTATTCGTGGGCACCCAGCTTTTCGGCAAGCGGCTGTTTGTCCTTGCCGCGGCCAATGGCGACGGTGCGGAAGCCCATCTGACGGGCATACTGAATGCCAAGGTGGCCGAGACCGCCGATGCCCTGCACCGCCACCACATCGCCGGCGCTGGCTCCTAAATTGCGCAGCGCATTATATACCGTGATTCCGGCGCAGAGCAGCGGCGCGGCTTCGGCCGCGGGCAGTTCGTCCGGTATCGCGGCCACAGCTTCTGACCGCGCAAGCGTGTATTCCGCGTAGCCTCCATCGAAGTCGATGGCAGTGATCTTTTCGACCTGGCAGAGCATGAAATCACCCCGTCGGCAGGGATCGCATTGGAAGCAGTGTCCGCCGTGCCATCCGACTCCTACCCGTTGACCGGGCTTCCACAGCGTCACGTCGGCGCCGATCGCATCGATGCGTCCGGCAATTTCATGGCCCGGCACGCGCGGATACTGAAGTCCCGGCCATTGTCCTTCCTTGACGAGCGCGTCACTGTGGCAGATACCGCAGGCTTCCACCTTGATGCGCACCTGCCCGCGCCCGGGCTGCGGAATCGGGCGCTCGACGATTTCGAAATTACCTCCTGGCTTACTGACTTGAACGGCTTTCATGCGAATTCCTTTCTATACGGCTTGTATAAAGGTTGTGACGGAAAGTTTTGCGGTGGCTTTCTGTTCTCGGTCAAACCCAGCTGTGTTTGAGTAGATAAAAGTTAGCGCCGTGGGGATGCAACAAAATCGGGGTTTTGCTTGCCGCGCTACCGCGGTACCTACTACTGCAGTTCCTAGAGGACTCGCTACGCGATCTTCCGCCGAGCTTCCTCGATTCGCTTGAGAGTAATCTCTTGCCCCAGCACCTCCAGCGTCTCAAACAGCGGCGGCGCATTCTTGCGCCCGCATACCGCCACGCGGATGGGCTGAAACATCTGTCCGGCCTTGACTCCCAGTTCCTGCGCCGCCGCGCGGAGAGCCTGATCGAGCGGGTCGTGTTTGAACTCGACACTCGCCAGCACTTCACGGGCTCGGGTGAGGACTTTCAAAGCCATGGCCGCGTTCCCCTTCTGCGGGATGAGCTCAGCCGAATCGTAGGGCGGCAGTTGATCGACGAAGAAGAAGTCCGCAGCCGTGAGCACGTCGCGCAGCAGCTTGATGCGCTCGCGGATCAGGGGCGTAACTCGCAGCATCTTTTCGGGCGCGACGTCGAATCCGGCGGCCCGCGCGATCGGCAGTAATCGGGCGCTTAAGTCCTCGACCGGCAAGCCGCGAATGTGCTCGGCGTTAAGCCACACCGCTTTCGGATCGAACGCTTCTTCTGGAGTTGCAGCCGGATCCTTGAAGTTCACCACCGCGTTCGAACGGTTAATGCCTTCGAGCGAGAAAGCATCGGTGAGTTCCTCGAGAGACAGGTTCTCGCGGTCGTTTTTCGGCGACCATCCGAGCAGGCAGAGAAAGTTGATAAAAGCCTCACCCAGGAATCCGGCGTCGCGGTAGGTGGCGACGCTGACCACAGAACCGTGGCGGCGTTTTGAAAGCTTGGTGCCGTCGGGTGCGACCAGCAGCGGCAAGTGCGCGAACTGCGGCGGCTTAGAGCCGGTAGCTTCAAAGATCAGCAGGTGCTTGAACGTGTTCGTGAGATGGTCCTGGCCGCGGATGATGTGGGAGATGTGCAGGTCGGCGTCGTCCACACACGAAGCGAGGTGGTAAGTCGGCATGCCATCGGAGCGCAGCAAGGCAAAGTCTTCGATGTCGGCGGCGGACTTCACCTGCTCGCCGTAAACCGCGTCGCTAAATCGCACCTGCTGCCCATCCTCGCGCGGCACGCGAAATCGCAGGGCAAATGGCTCTCCCGCGGCGGCGCGGCGGTCACTTTCCTCGCGCGAAACTTCGCGCGCCCCCGGATGGAACAGCCAGGTTCCCTGCGCGCCGGACTTTTCGCCGTCACCGGTATGCGCCGGAGTGAAATCGCGGTAGGCAAGGCCTTTCTCGAAGATCGTCCACGCCGCCTTGCGGTGCAACTCGATGCGCTCGGATTGTTTGTACTGTTCGTCCCAGCTTAAGTTCAGCCACTTCAGTCCATCGAAAATCGAATCAGCCGCAACCTGGGTATTGCGTCCGACGTCGGTGTCGTCCAGCCGGAGGATCACGGAGCCGCCGTTGTGGCGGGCATAGAGCCAGTTGAAGATGAAAGTACGGGCGCTGCCCACGTGGAGAAATCCGGTGGGCGACGGCGCGAAGCGCACGCGCGGCTTCGATGATGCGGAAAGAAGGGATTCAGGCATAGGTGGCGAAACTCTGATGGTATGGGAGGCGAAAAGCATCGTCAAGCCAACCGGGAAAACGATCTCTCGACTAAGTGATTGATTCTAAATATTTTAGGGTCGCGGTCCGTGCCCTTAAATCCTGTTGTGCTCGCACCCCTGGCTGTGAAAACATTAGTGGTCAGTCCTCTCCCAAGTTAGTCGCTGCATCATAATCTTCGCGGGAAGGGTTCGCCGGGTCTCATGAACAGTGTAGTGATCAGCATGGTGGTAATTCCGGGTGTGGTCTCGCTGTTGCTATTCCTGGTGTTCACCTACCTCTATGAACAGAGCCGGCAGGCCTATTTCCGCGCATGGCAACTAGCCTGGGCCGCGTATTCGCTGCATTACGTTCTCGATGCGTACTCTTTCTACCGGGCCCCTTCTCCTCTGGCCTTTCTGGCCAGCGCTTTGTCCCTGGTGGCGATGACCTTGTGCATCTTTGTGTCGACCCGCTTGATGCGCGGATCTTTCCGTTTTCTGTGGTATGACGCGTTGCTGGCCGCGGCCGGAATTACGCTGGCATGGTTCGACTTCCGGGCTCACTTCGTGTCGGGCGCGTTTCAGACCACGGCGCAACCTGCGATCGTTCTCGACCTGGGAGTCGCTGCGGTCCTGCTGTACTGTTCGGCCGTCTACTACATCAACGGGCATCGCCGAGGATCACTGGCGTTTAAAGTCCTGGCCTTCTCGCTCGCCTTGTGGGCCGTGTTGATGGGCGCGGGGCAATTCAGCGATCCGTGGGGAGCGCGGTTTGGCAGCGCCGCCAACTATCTCGGCCCGGTGCCGCAGATGCTGCTGGGCATCGCGATGGTGATGGTGCTGTTTGAGAACGAACGCAATGCGGTGCAGGAAAATACCCTCGCTCTTTCCACCCTGGGAGTGGATCCGCGGCGCCTGCTCTCGGCTGACGATTTGCTGCCCAGCATGCAGTCGGCGCTGGACCGGCTGGCGGGTGCCTTGTCGGCGCGCCAGGCAGTCATTTACATCTCGGAACGCTGGCGCAGCCTGTTGCCCTCGGTCGAGCGGGGATTTTCTTCGGAATTCCTCGAGCTTCTGACCAGAAGCGGGGCGGGGGAGTACATCTGCGAACTGGCTTACCGGCAAGGCGGCCTGTTCACGGTGCATGACATGGCCCATGTGATGGAACCGCTGCCGATCGCCGCAAGCGGGTCATTCGTCGATTTCAAGAAAGCATTCAGCGAAGCCGGGATCAGCAATCTCACCGCCGTCAGCCTGCAGACCCGCGAACACGCCTTCGGGGTGATTTTATTTCCTCATGCGCAGCGCAAGGCGTTCGGTACTTCGGGCCCGCGTCTGATGGTGGGACTGGCACTGCAACTCGGGCTCACGCTCGACAACTACTTGATCGCACATGACGCCCACCGGCGCACCCAGGAGTACGAGCTGCTCACCGAAATCGGGCAGGCGATCAGCTCGCGCCTGGATCAGGATGAAGTGCTGCGCACCATCCACACCGAGCTAGGACAGATTTTCAACACCAGCAACTTCTACATCGCTTTTCAGGAGGGCGACCTAATCACCTTCGAGCTGGAAGTGGAGGATGGCCGCTTTCTTCCCAAACGCTCCCGCAAGCTGGAAAACGCATTTACCGAATATGTGATTCGGACGGGGGAGCCTTTGCTGATACGGTCCGAGCTGGAGAAAACGCGGACGCGCCTGGGGGTCGCGTACAAACCTGATCATCCTGCCCGGTGCCTGTGCGCAGCACCCATTTTGCTGGGTAATAAGCCAGCCGGGGTCATGGTCGCCATGAGCAAGGAACAGGAATTTATGTTCGAACAACGTGACCTGGACGTGCTCATGACCGCCGCCGGACAAGTCTCGGTTGCGGTGGAGAATGCGCGCCTGTTCGCGGACGAACAACGACGTTCGCGGCAACTGGCATTCCTCAACAATATCTCGCGCACCGCCATCTCGAGCGACGACCCCGTGCACATGCTGGGGCAGATTGTCAGAGAGATCCAGAAGAACTTCAGCTTTGATCACATCGGTATCGGCCTGCTCGATTACGGCACCAAGGAGATCGAAATCAAAGCCGAGGCCGGAGCCACGGCGCATGCCATGGGCAAGCGGATTCCGCTCGGGATAGGCATTCTGGGGCGGGTGGCGCGTACTGGCGAGCGCGCCCTGGTGCAGAACGGCGTGGAAGGTCAGATGGGCGCTATTCTACCGGAGTCGCGGTCCGTGCTGTGCATCCCCATCACCTATGGCGAAACGCTGCTGGGCGCGCTGAACATTGAAAGCCGCAGCGAGAGCGCTTTCTCACCGCAGGATGTTCTCATTCTCAACACCCTGGCCGACCTTCTGGCCACGGCACTGCACAATGCCTTCGTCTTCCAGAAGCTGCAACAGCAATCCATCACCGACGGCCTGACGGGAATCAAGACCCGGCGTTTCTTCTGGGAAGCGTTGTCGGCGGAGTGGAAGCGCGCTTCACGCTCGGGGCGGCCCTTCTCCGTCGTCTTGATTGACTTGGACAAGTTCAAGGAAGTAAACGACACCATGGGCCACTTTGAAGGCGATCTGGTGCTGGCTCGCGTAGGGAGGTTGTTGGAACAAAAGTCCCGGCAGTCGAACGTGGTGGCGCGCTATGGCGGCGACGAGTTCATCATCCTCATGCCCGAAACCGGCCCGGAGCAGGCCCAGGTGCTGGCCGAGCGCTTGCGCCAGTGGATTGTCACCGACCCGATGCTAAGCGAGCACCACATCACCGGCAGCTTTGGCGTGGCCAGTTTCCCCACTCACGGCTTCTCCATCGAAGACATCATCCGCGTGGCCGACGCGGGCATGTATGTTTCGAAACGTACCGGCGGCAATCTGGTCTCGGCGGCCGAGGAGTTCGGCGCGGGCGAAGAGTTTGCCGCTCAACGGCAACAGATTTCCTCCTATATCGAGGGTTTTCTACAGCGCGAGCATAACGGCCCGGAGCATCTCGAAGAACTGGCTTCGATGCTGGTAAAACTCTGCGGCGGCGAAGAAGACTGCAACGTGCCCCTGCTCAAGGAATCGATTGAGGTCCTCAGCCGGGCCGCCGAATCCCGCGAACTGCGTACCTCAGGCCACGGTGACCTGGTCGCGCGTTATACCGAAATTCTGGCGCGGGCGCTCCATTTGCCTCCGGAGGAAGCCGCCGATCTGGTCTATGCGGCGCGCATCCACGATGTCGGCAAGATCTTCGTGGCGGAGCGCATTCTGAACAAACCAGGACCGCTCACCGACGATGAGTTCTTCCTGGTAAAAATGCACGCGCGAGTCGGAGCCGAGATCGCCGGCATTCTGCCCCACAGCGCCATGATGCGCCAGGCCATCGAGCATCATCACCAGCGCTTCGATGGCACAGGCTATCCCGATGGCGCGAAAGGCGAGCAGATTCCGTTGTGGGCGCGCATTATCGCTCTAGCCGATGCCTACACCAACATGCTGACGGAGCATTCGATCGCCGCGGCACGCACCCCGGAACAGGCGCTCGATGAACTCGCCAAGATGAGCGGCACCGGCTTCGATGGAATGCTGGTGCGCTTGCTCCTGCGCGAATTAAAGTCGGAACGAGCGTCCTCGTCGAGCCTAGGGAGCTGATTCTCGTCCACTTGAAACTTGCAGCCCAAACCCTGAAACTGTCTCCATGTCCATCCCTCTATCTCTCTCCGGCAAGGTCGCTCTCATCACCGGTGGCTCGCGCGGCATTGGCGCGGCCACGGTTCGTATGTTCACCGCCGCGGGCGCCAAGGTCGCGTTCAGCTATCAGCGGGCGCAATCGCAGGCCGAAGCCCTGGCAAAGGAATGCGGCGAGGCCAACTGTCGCCCCGTCGCCAGCAACTTGGACAGCCCGACTTCGGCTCGCGCCCTGGTAGCGGAGGCGGTCAAACACTTCGGACGAATCGACATCCTCGTCGCCAATCACGGCGTTTGGCCCGCGCAAGACGTAGCCATCGACAAAATGACCGATGAGCAATGGCGCTCCACTGTTTCGATCAACCTCGACGCGGTATTCGGTCTGGTCAAACACACCGTCGCACAGATGAAAAAGCAGCCGCGAATCGGATTCGCCGCCGGACACATCGTCCTCATCAGCTCCACCAGCGGCCAGCGCGGGGAGGCGTTTCATTGCGATTACTCTTCCACCAAGGGCGCGCTGATCAGCATGACGAAAAGCCTTTCTTCGGAACTGGCGCCCAGCGGAATCTATGTGAACTGCGTTGCCCCCGGCTGGGTGGATACGGATATGTCGAGATCCACGCTGGATGACCCGAAAAGCGGCGACCAGATTCGGCGCACGATTCCACTGGGTCGCGTAGGCACGCCGGCGGAGATTGCGGCCCCGGTGCTCTTCTTGTGCACCGAACACGCCGGCTTCATCAGCGGCGAAGTCTTCAATGTGAATGGCGGAGCCGTGCTGGCGGGATAGCCGCGGGCAGCGAAATTCGGCCACTGCGTGACGCCACCGGTTTTTCCTGCATCCAACGGAGTGCGGAACTCCGCACTGAACGCCGCAGTCCGCAATTCTGCCGCAAGTAGCTACAATTTCCTGTTCGGGGCGTCACACTGATTTGCCGAACAGGATCTGCTGAAATATGACCTGCTGAATGCGATCGGCTAAATGAAACATCCGGCTCTCATCGTTCCACTGGGGTTGGGGCTGGCATCTGCCCTGGCGATCTCTGGCTGGCGCGGGCCTGCGGCCTCCGCCCAGGCAAGCGCGCAAGCCCCTTCAGCGTCCGCTCCCAATGCCCGCCCAGCGGGCGCCGCGAACCAGGGAAGCGACCAGGAAAATGCCCGCCAGTCGCGCGCGCTGCTCGATCAAACGATCCAGGCCTTGGGCGGGCAGACCTACCTGAACATTCGCGACGTGCAGCAGGAGGGACGCACCTTCAGCTTTTATCACGGGCGTCCCTCCGGCACCGGAGCCTTGTTCTGGCGATTCGTGGAGTATCCCGACAAGGAGCGGCTCGAGGTCACCAAAGAGCGGGACGTGGCCTACGTATATACCGGCAACAAGGGTTACGAAGTCACCTTCAAGGGCCCGCACGCTGTGGAGAAGAAGGATCTCGACGACTATCTGCGGCACCGCAGATTGTCTCTAGAAACGATCCTCCGCACCTGGGTCAACGATCCGAGCGTTGCGCTCTTCTATGAAGGCAATGCTTTGGCCGGCAACGTGTTAGCGCAGCAACTCACGCTCATTAATTCCAAAGACGAAGCGGTAAAGCTCTTCCTCGATATGGACACTCATCTGCCGCTCAAGAAAAGCCACACCTGGCGCGACCCCGTCGACAAAGAGCGCAACGTCGAGGAAGAGGTCTATGACAACTACAAGCCGGTACAGGGGGTCATGACTTACTACAGCTTCACGCGCTACTACAACGGGGATATGCAATCCCAGCGCTTCATAAACTCGATTCAATACAATCAGGGGCTCAACCCAGCCATGTTCGATCCCAGTTCTGGATACAATCCCAATAAGCCGGTCAAGAAACACTAAGCGAACCCGAGCGTTTTGCGGCCCCTAAAGATCCGGCGATTCCCAACATAACCCACTGACAGGCCTCTATTTAGGAGGCAATCCCGGCCTTGCCCCGGAGGGTTGGGCATCACATAAGCCACGCACTGTGGCTTTTTTACCACAGTCGGGGTTGGCGCAGTGCCTGTAATCTATTCATTCATCGGGACATACTCGGACGCCTTTGACTCAGGAGCAGACAGTCCGCTCGGCCGTCGAATGCAGTGGAGTCGGACTCCACAGCGGCGCGCCCGTCTCCATGCGAATTCTTCCCGCTGCTCCCGGAACGGGAATTGTGTTCCACCGCGTCGATCTTGATGGCTTTGAGATCGAGGCCATCAGCCGCAATGTCGCCCGCGTCAGCTACGCCACCAGCCTCATGAAAAAAGGGGTGCTCATCTCCACCACCGAGCACCTGCTCTCGGCTTTCATCGGCTTGGGTGTGGACAATGCGATTGTGGAGATCGACAACCTCGAACTCCCCATTCTGGATGGCAGCGCTCTGCCGTTTGTCGATCTGATCCAGCAAGCCGGCATCCGCAAACAGCGCCGCCCGCGCAAGTATCTCAAGATTCTTCGCGAAGTAGAGATGCGCGAACGCAACAAGTTTATCTCGGTCTATCCCGCCAACAGTTATTCCGTCTCTTATTCGATCGATTTTCCCCACCCCCTGATCGGGAAGGAAACTTTGCAGGTGGAGCTTTCAAACGGCAGCTACCTGCGCAAGATCGCGGCCGCGCGTACCTTCGGCTCGCGCGAGGACGAGAAAGCCATGCGCAACATGGGCTTGATCCGCGGCGCGTCCCGGGAGAACTGCATCGTGCTCACGCGCGACGGAATCGAAAACGGCCCGCTCCGCTTTCCCGACGAGTTCGTAAGGCACAAAGTCCTGGACTTGGTCGGGGACCTGGCCCTGCTAGGCAAACCAATCCTGGGCAGGATCGTCGCCGACCGCGCCGGCCACGCCATGCACACCGCACTGGTCTCGCGCATCCTGCGTGATAAGACCCTGTGGGAAGAAGTAACGCTATCGGAAGAAGATCACGACCCCGCAAGTACTTACAGCTCTCAAGCCGCCGGCTCTTCGCTCTGAACTCTCGAGGCCCTGCGGGCTCAGTCGGCGGGCTCGCATGGCGCCTCGCCGGAGCCAGGGGCGACCCGGGACTGTTCCTCGAGTAGTCGATCCAGCTCAGCCCGGGTCTGGCTGACCACCGCTGCGGCAAACTGGCGGGCGGACCGCTGCCCCTCAGCCGACAGATCCTTCACCCGCATGTTCAGCAACGGGATATCTTCTTCAAACCAGCGCAGCGTTTTCTGCACGCGGGTGATGCGGTAGGTGGTAGGAAGCATGGCGATGGCTCTCCAATATCCCACCAGATTGCCACGCCCAGGCGGCGCCACAAAAGTTGCAAAGTGAATACCTGGGGAATCAGGCGGGGCGAGGTGACACGCTTACTGATTGGCTTCCGAAGTTGAACCTGCCTGCTTTTCCTCGCCGGCCGGGGGCTGTTTTTCGATTTGTTCGCCGAGCCAATTTTCGAGGAGTTGTTGGGAACTCGCGGGCACTTTGACAAAGCGCAATCCGGCATGTCCTTTAAGATCAGCCCAGGTCACTTCCGCTTCCATGTCCAGCGCGGCACTGGTTTTGGGCAGGGTGAATTGCAAACGTGCGGTGGCATTCTTGGGGAGCGCGTGATGCACCATGAGAGCGATGCCACTCTCGCTGATATTCGTGCTGGTGGCTTTTAATTCCTTTTCCCCCAGGACCAAACTGACCAGCATCTTCACCGGCAAGCGGAAGTAGCGCCGCCGCTCGCGTTCCATGAAACTCAGCGCGGCGTGGAAACAGCGCGATGCATTCAAGCTGTTGATGGGCTTTTGCAGAACAAAATTCACGCCCATGCCGAAGGCTTCCTGCGTGGTCATTTTCTTGCCGTTCAGCACGGCGAAGGCTACGGAATTCTGGTTGCTGGGAGTGGCGCGCAGGCACTGCAATACCTCCAGTCCCCCCTTCAGGTCATCGCAGTCCACGATGACGGCATCGAACTTTTCTGCGATGAGGATCTCGCTGGCCTTCTTCGCTTCCTGGCAGATTTCGACCGCAATCGACAGCCTTTCCAGCGTCGGGCGGAGGACCCGGACCACTTCGGCATCCCGGCTCAGAAGAAGAGACTCCAAAGTCATGCTCTAATTCTAGCCTTCGGCGGCACCTGCCAAAAGTGACCAAAGTGACCAAGGTGTCGGGTTGTATGGAAGGGCCCAATCCGCTCCAGCTTGCGAGTGTAGGAGGCAGCACGCACGGCAGTTCGCAATCGAAATCAAGGCCAGCGTTGCGGAGAAATTTTTCAGTGGAAACCGATAGAAGAAAGTCAGACACTAGCTCCCATACCGTGCCCACGCGCGTCTATCTTTCTCTCGGATCAAATGTCGGCGACCGCGAAGCGCACTTGCGTGACGCTCTGGTGCGGCTAGGCGCGGCCGGCCGCGTGATTACAGTGTCGTCCTTTTATGAAACTGAGCCGGTGGAGTTCACCCGCCAGCCGTGGTTTCTGAATTGCGCGGTCGCACTCGAAACCAGCCAGACCCCGCGGCGACTCATGACCGCGATTTTCGCCATAGAACAAGAGATGGGCAGGCGGCGGATGCAGAAAAAAGGCCCCAGATCGATTGACATCGATATTCTGATCTGCGCAGGCATGGTCTTGGATTCGAAGGAGTTCACCATCCCTCATCCCGCGCTGCACCAGCGCCGCTTCGTTTTGGAACCTCTGGCGGAGATTGCGCCGGAGCTGTTCCACCCGGTGTTCAACAAGACAATTCGCGAACTGCGCGATGCCCTACAGCCCGGGCAAACGGTGCGAAAGCTCGGCAAAATTTGAGCCTCGGATTTAGAGGATTGAGTGTTACGATGTCGGCCGTTTTGAAGCTGCAGAATTGAAGTCCCGACTTCGAGGAGGCCCAGATGGAAACTGCAATTGGAGTGTTCGCCTCCCGTGACAGAGCTGCACGGGCCGTGGGCGAGTTGTTGAACCAACAGGTGCCGGAACAGTCGATCGTTTTTCTAACTCGTTCGGAAAGCGAAGCCCAGACCGTTGGAAAGCAATTTGGTGCGGACGCGGGGGCTTCTACGGGCGTGACCGTTGGCATCGCAGTCGGCGCCGCCGCCGCCTTACTCGTTCCGGTATCGGAGCGGTATTCGCGATTGGTTACGGCGCCGCCGCTCTGCTTGGACTCGTTGGCGCGGGTATAGGCTCGGCCCTCGGCAAAGCCCTCTCGGAAGACGCAGGGACTCCCGCGCCGACAGCAGACGACAAATGCCCAGAAGACGCGGCCTTTTTCCGCGAGGTCCTGAAAGAGGGCCGCTCCCTGATTGTCGTCCGGACGGATTCGCACGAGATTGCCAAAGTGGCTTGCGGCATACTCGATAGCCTAAGACTGGGGACCGAAGAACAGGCTGCGGGGAAAATGCAAACCACCATCCGTCAGATCGACGACGTTGCGATCGTGAGCGTCAGCGGAAGGATTACACTCGGAGAAGGGAATGTCATGCTCCGCGAGATGGTTCGGGAACTGATGGACAAAGGAAGCAAGAAAATCCTGCTTAATCTGGGTGAGGTGGAATACGTCGACAGTTCGGGAGTGGGAGAGCTGGTCCGGACCTACACAACGGTTCGCAATCAAGGCGGCGAATTCAAGCTCGTGAACCTGAGCCAGAGGGTAAACGACCTTCTCCAGATGACGAGGCTGTGCGCAGTCTTCGATATTGAAAAGGATGAGGCCAGCGCACTCAAGTCCCTTGGCGGCCCATCGCAGGCGGCCGCATAGGCGCACTCTCATAGGCGAGGTTAGCCACACCCAACGACGGGGCCGTGGCGGGAAGCCGTTCTATGATCCTGCCCGTCGCCCTGGCGCGCGTCCCCGCTTCCTGCTGCCGCTGACAAGATGCGTCACGAAGGTCGCGGGCGAATCCATCCGTGAAAACCGGCGAATGCCGATCCGAGGCTGGCTTTTCGCACTACGGCACTATGATCCGGCTGCCCGCTTCTTGCGGCGTGATCACGGCCGACTGCTTCTCGGGGAACTGAGCCAAGAGGAAATCGATGAAGGCCCGCGATTTGGGCCGGCCCGATGTGCGTCCATATCCCAGCCGAACCAGGAATACCAGGGCTTTGAGCACCTCGGAATCGCGCAGCCTGGAATATCCCAACTCTTTCTGCTCGGCCTCGTGAAATTGTTTCAACATCTCTTCTACTTGAGCTGCGGCCGCCTGCTGCGCGCCGCTGGTCAGAGGCTGCTCGTAGTGCAACCCTGAGTTCACCAGCCGCTCATAGCTCGTGCCCAGGGCCGAGAGTGCCGCGATCAGATCGCGATCATTCAGGCTGCGGTCGGCTTGCGCTGCCTTGGCCAGGGCGTAGCTGAGGCCCATGAGCAACTCCTCGCGCTCGTAGATGAATTGCTCCGAAATCTCCACTTGTAGGAACAATGAATCGCGGTCGAACTGGTCCGCGGGACGCGGCTTCTCGTGTTCCCGCGCTTGCTGCAGATACGGGCAGTCGCGGGGACAATCGAGCGTCACCTCGCGCTGCTCGCCACAGCACTGGGGGCAGATGCGACCGTGTACGGCCGGACAGAAGCGCTTTTCCTTGCGAATCTCGCAAATCGCGCAGCTCAAATCGGAGTTCTCCTCTCCAGCATTATGCAGCATAATGGCACTGGATGCGGGTAACGTTAGCAGGCAATTCGCAATGAGCGCTCAGCAATGAGCCAGCCGGGCCAACTTTGGGGTTTGGCAGGGGCGGCGATGCTCTTAACGGCCGAGTGCCAACCGCCAATTGCTAGCTGTCAATTGCCGCCGCATTCCCCGTATTTGTTGCACTTCTGGATTCTCATCTGCAAATAAGCACGTAGAAATGGCCATTTTCGAGTGCTATCTGTGCAAAACCCGCGTAAAATAAGGGTGTTTTCCACAGGGCCGTGATGTAAGATCAAGCCCGCTGGAACTAAAACTCAAGTCTTTCCCCAAGGAGGAAAACATGGCTTCAGGTTTAACCAAGACTCAACTCGTCCGTCATCTGGCCGAGAAAGTTGAACTTCCCAACAAGACCGTGGCGGCGTTTCTCGAGCAACTGGCCGACGTCGCTGTGAAAGAAACCAAGAAGAATGGCGTGTTCGTTGTACCCGGCCTGGGCCGGTTGGTGAAGGCGCATCGCAAGGCCCGCATTGGACGCAATCCGCAGACGGGTGAGCCAATTCAGATCAAGGCCAAGACCGTGGTCAAGTTCCGCGTGGCCAAGGCCGCCAAGGATGCAATCGCTCCCAAGAAATAGTGCGTTCTATCGAGATTGATTCTGAAGGCCGGCTTAGGCCGGCCTTTCAGTTTCTCGAAGCTGCGCCTTTTGCTCGCCTATGCTGAACTGGATCGTAATTGGAATTGGGGATATCACAACCCGTCGGGTCATTCCTGCGATTCAGGCTGAGCCTAGAAGCCGCTTGTATGGCTTGGTCACGCGCGATCTGGGAAAGGCCGCACCCTATCACGCGCGGTCTTGGACCACCCTCGAGGAAGCGCTCTCCGATCCCGCAGTTCATGCCGTCTACGTAGCGTCTCCCGTTTTCCTGCACGCCCCACAGACGATCCAAACTCTTCGCGCCAGCAAACACGTGCTGTGCGAAAAACCCATGGCCATGAACGAAGCTGAGGCGCGCTCGATGGTCGAGATCGCAGAACAGAGTGGACGCACTTTCGGAGTCGCCTACTATCGCAGAATGTATCCCAAAGTGCGGCGCGCAAAACAACTCCTCGATGCCGGCGTCATCGGCCAGCCCGTCGTCGCCGAACTCACCAGCCACGGGTGGTTTGACGAAAACGAAACTCATCGCAGTTGGCTGCTCGATCCAGCCCAGGCCGGAGGCGGCCCGCTCTTCGACATCGCCTCGCACCGCATTGACGTGCTGAACTTCTTATTTGGTCAACCCATCCGCGCCACCGGCCACCTTTCGAATGCAGTTCATCACTACGCGGTGGAGGACAATGCAACTGTGATGATCGACTATGCCGGTGGTGTGCGCGGCATCGTAGACGTGCGCTGGCACTCCAAGCTAAAGCGGGATGAATGCCGCATTCGAGGTACCGAAGGTGAGATGGAGTTAAGTCCGCTGAATGGTCCGGAACTGATTTATTCCGGCGGCTCGGAGAATCTGCCGCCCCACGCCAACCTGCACTTTCCGATGATCGAGAACTTTGTGGACGCCGTACTCGGTAAGACTTCCCCGGCGGCCAGCGGAGCCTCTTCCTTCTGGACCGACTGGGTCACGGAGCGAGCGCGGCGGAAAAGCGGCAGCTTGGCATAAGAAGCCCGCCCATCACTTCCCGTACTCGTTCTTCACCACCTCGCCACCCTTCATCACAAACTTCACATGTTCCAGGGTGGTCACATCCTTCAGGGGATCGCCATCGACCGCGACGATGTCGGCCCACGCACCCCGCTCAAGGCTTCCCACTTTGCCCGGCCATCCCAGCAAGTCTGCGGCGTTCACCGTGGCTGCCTGAATGGCCTGCAACGGCGTCAATCCAAGCTTGACCATCACCGCAAACTCATGCGCGTTGAGCCCGTGAGGATAAACGGCGGCATCGGTGCCAAATGCCACCTTCACGCCGCTGGCGAAGGCGCGGGCTAGGTTCTGGCGCGCAGCCGGCATGACGGCTTTGGCCTTGGCCAGCAGGTAGTCGGGCACATGATTTCTTTCGGCATTTTCCAGAAACCAATCGGCGAGGTAAAGGGTAGGCACAAGATAGGTGCCGTTCTTCTTCATCTCCGCGATGCCCGCATCGTCAATGTAGGAGCCGTGCTCGATCGAATCGACTCCTGCCTCCGACGCCCAGAGAATCCCCTGCGCCCCATGCGCATGGGCGGCAACTTTCCGCCCCAGGCGATGGGCATCGGCCACGATGGCCTTCATCTCCTCCAGAGTGTACTGCGAGGCTTGCGGGTCGTCGCCTTTCGAGAGCACGCCGCCGGTGGCACAGACCTTGATCAAATCGGAACCGTATTTGATGTTCTCGCGCACCTTGTGCTGGACAGCCGCAATGCCGTCGGCCACTCCGTCTCCCGTGGCGTGATACTCGTAGGACAGCAGATTGTTGTCGCAGTGTCCGCCGGTGATGCTTAGGGGCGGACCGCTTACCAGCATTCTCGGCCCAGCTACATCGCCGGCATTGATGGCGTCGCGCAAAGCAACATCACTGTATCCAGCCGCGCCCACATTGCGGACCGTGGTGAAACCCGCCTCGAGAGTAAGGCGAGCATTCTTGGCGCCAATCAATGCTTCGCGCGGGATGGAAACGCCGAGGCTCTCATAGCCGAACTTGGGATCCATGGTCAGGTGCGTGTGCGCATCGATCAATCCCGGCAGGACGGTCGCGTTGGGCAGCTCAATGCGGGCTGCGTCTGCGGCTGCCTTCGTTTCCGCGGAAGCCCCAACGCTCACGATCTTCCCATCTTCGATGACGACCGTCTGATCCGAAAGCAGCTTGCCAGTCTTTACGTCGAGCACATGCCCGGCATGGATGACGACGCTTCTGGTTTGTTGGCCAAAGAGCTGCCCTGCCAAGACGAGCATAGCGGCCACAACCATGACGGAATACTGAAATCTCTTCATGAGGCTCTCCCACTCTTGCAATTGGAACCGGTGCGGCAATCCCGCGAGACAGAAGGGAATTACCCTCGCCGCCCCTCCCAGCCCATACTGGCCCGGCATTGGCGGCAAAGAAAAAGAACATGATGAATAGCAGCAACAGGCGCAGGGGATCAAGCTCGGCCCCGAAATAGCCCGAAATAGCGCCGGACCGGCATGCCATGGCCCGGTTCCCGCCGGCTGGCCAGGGTGAGATTCAGCTGGAACAGCGCACCCAGAACAGAGGCCGGCCGCACCCAGAGACCCACGAGCAGGCTCATCCCGATAGAGGTTTCGACCAGCCCAACCAAATCGCCAATGACTCGGCATGCGGCAAAACTATCCCCGGGGACAGAACCGGCCGATAGAAACTCACAGCTCCGTCGGCGATGAGATCGTGAAGGTATCCCTGGAATCCGCCGTGAGCAAAGCCCGGCCCGGCCGGCTTATATTCGCCAAACCGCAAAAAGAAACCCGACGCGACAAACGGTCCGGTAGCCGGGCCGGTCTGTGGTGGAGACCTTTCAACAACCTCGACTGATTCTAAAGCGCTTAAATCGATCAGGAGTGACCAACTGCGACAGTTCGGCTAGCCTCCGGGCCCATCATTCGACACATATTGTTCGAGCGCATCAAGCTCGTGACTGAGTTCATCCACGCGCCACTCGAGCAAGTTGCGAATGGAGAGAATCCCGAGCAGCTTGCCGTTATGATCCGCTACCGGCAGATGACGGAAGTGACGCTCCAGCATGGTGGTGAGCGCTTCGCCCGGTCCGGTGCGCCGGGTTGCCATCTCCACCGGTGTGGTCATAAGTTCACGGACCGGTGTGGTCCGCGGGTCGGTGCGGCTGAGCGCCATCTTACGCAAAACATCACGTTCCGTGAAGATTCCAGCGACCCGGTATTCGGAGTCGACCACGGCTACGGCACCAACGTGTCGGTCCAACATTTTGTTGATGGCGTCAGCCACGGTAGCTTCGAGCGGAACCGCCGCGATCTCCCGGTCACAAAGTTCCAACACGCTCATAAATACCTCCTTTTTCGGATGCTAACAACCCCCCGGAGCCCGCTCCTAGTCGAATTAGAAATGGGATTGATGAATTATGCCCACGGCGAAGCCGATGTCAAGTGAATTGAAGCGATATTCAGGAAATCTTTCCACAGCGGGCCGAAAAACGGGGATTGCACGCGCTGCTCTCCCTGGCTCTGGCATCGTGGCCGTCACTTCCCTTCGAGATAAGCCTCCGCCTCGATCTCGACCAACATCTCGGGCGAGATCAGAGCGCTTATCTCGACCATCGAAGTTGCAGGGCGAATGTCGCCGAAGAACTCCCCGTGGGCCCTGCCGATTTTCTCCCATTCCGCGATGTTCGTCACAAAGATGCGAGTGCGGACGACATCTTTCATGCTGGCGCCTGCTTTCTCGAGAGCACTCTCAATGTTTTTCAAAGTCTGCACGGCTTGGCCATAGGGGTCTCCTATCCCTACGATCTTGCCGTCCGGCCCCGTCGCTGTGGTGCCCGAGACGTGGATATAGGACCCAACCTTCACTGCACGCGAGTAACCCACAGTAGGTTCCCAAGGTGTATTGCTCGAGATGTTCATTCTTCCCATTGGCTCGATTCCTCTCCGCAGATCATTCTATGCGCTTCCAAAGTGATGTATTTAGCAGCCGAGGCGTACGTGTGCCAACAAAAATGCCCCGGCAACCTTGCAAGTACTTGCACACCTCCAAACCATTAAGAAAAATGATCGGACGATAGACAAAAGGCACTTGCGTTTGTGACGTAACTGGGATAACTAGTTACTGACTAACATTCGAAAGCCTTGCTCCAGCACGGCTTTCGGGGGGAACCAAGAGGCATGATTCCGGAATCTCATCCTTTGCGGCAGCTTTTTCAGGAATTGGTGGGACGCCGCTACGCCGAGGAAATCGGTATCCGCGATCCAGAAGTAGTCGCCTATGTCTCGCAGTTGCTGGCGGAGTTTTGCGAGACTGACCAGTTGTTCAAGATTCACGACGCGGTCGATCGCCCGCTCACCGACTTGGGCAAGATGCTGCTTGAGTCCGATCCCGTCTATGGCCCGGCTCCCTCGTTTGACCGTGAACGCCAGGTCCGCAAGCACATTGGCGACTACGCCCTGTTCTTCACTGGAATGTTTCCCGAAAGCATCAATCACTTCCGGCTGCGCCGCTATCGCCTGGAGAACTTTGTGGAATGGATGAAAGCGGGGAAGGAAAGCTATTACATCGTGTCGAAGTTCGAACACTTCGAATACGCCAGGGTGGCGCCGCTGTTTGCTCACCTTTCGCGCGATTTCGAAGGGTGCGTTTACGGCCTCAACATGGTGAAGAACGATCTGCAGGAAATGCAGCACCCGATTGCGCGCCGCGCCGGCGAACTGCTTATGTAGGCGCAAGGCCTCGCATTCCAGCGAGGTATTTCGCCGTTCTTCAAGCATTCAAGTCGGGTGGCCCGCCGATGCGGTAAAAACTGAGAACAGCGTTTCCCTGGATCAGTTTTCGAACTCTCACGAGCGATCCAAATTCATTCCCTGGATCGAACTTCTTTTCATGCTCCGCGATCACCAATGTCATGGCCCACACCAGCGACGAATCGGCCAGCGCCGTAAGCGTCTCTTCGTAAGCCTGCTGCATCCGGTAAGGCGGATCGAGAAACACTACGTCGGCGGCGACATGCTCCCGCTCGAGGCGCCACAGAACTCCGGAAAGGTCATCCCGGAGAATTCTGTATCCCTGCGTGACTGCCAGGCTCTCGAGGTTCTGCTCAATCAACTTCGCTGCCGCCACCGAGGTCTCCACGAAATAGACTTGCCTAGCGCCGCGGCTGAGCGCTTCAATCCCCACCGCGCCCGTGCCGGCGAACAGATCCAACCACACGCTGCCCTCGAGCGCCTCGGGATTGCCAGCGGTGAGCACGTTGAACAGTGTCTCGCGCAACCGGTCGGACGTGGGACGGATATCGATCCCGCGCAACGAGCGCAGAGGACGTCCCCGGTATTTGCCGGCGATCACGCGCATCGCTCAGTACCTTCGAGTGCCGGAGCCAATATATCCGACCATGTAAAATAACTGTAGCAGCCGAATCCGTAGAGCCGAACCGCAGTCATCGAGCCATGAGAAGCTGGTCCATTCACGTCGGGCGTTTGTTTGGAGTCGAGGTTCGCCTTCACCTGACGTTCCTGATCTTGCCCCTGTTTGTTTTCTGGACGGAATACAGCGTGCATCCCACAGCCAACGGGCCGCGGGACCTGGCACTGGTTGGAATCGTGCTCGCTTGCGTCGCAGCCCACGAAATCGGGCACATGCTCGTGGCCCGGAGCCTTGGACTGATTCCCAAGGCGGTCATTCTTCTGCCGCTCAGCGGCGTAACCGTTTTCGATGAGTCGCGCGTGGAGAAGCCGGAGTCTGCTGAGGCGGCCTGGAAGCGTGAAGTCCGCATCGCTCTCACCGGGCCGCTGGTGAATCTTGTGTTCGCCCTGGTCGCGGCAGGAGTGATCCTTCTCGCTGGTGTTGGGGCGCATCTGCGGGAGTGGCCCTTCTTGCAGTCGAGCAACCTGCCGCGCAGCCTGGTCTGGGCCAATCTTTACATAGCCGGCTTGAATCTTCTGCCGGCATTTCCTCTGGATGGGGGTCGCATTCTGCGGGCCTTTTTCGCGCGCACCATGGATGCCGCCGCTGCCACCCGCCGCGCCGTCTCCATCAGCCATGCCCTGGCAATGACTCTGATGGTTGCGGGGTTGTTCAGCAATACTTGGCTCACCATGGTGGGTGTCATTATTTTTTCCGCGGCGCAGCTTGAAGAACGGGCCGTCGTCTTCCAGTCGGTGTTGGACAATGTACGGCTGGAAGAAGTCATGCTTACCGACTTCGCGACGCTCTCACCGGCGGACACGCTCGAAGACGCCCTGGATAAGGCCGTGCATTCCCTGCAAGACGATTTCCCGGTGATCCGCGGCAGCGACATGGTGGGGGTGATTTCGCGGCAGCGCATTCTGGAGGCGCTGCGTGTGGAAGGCAACGGCTACGTCCAGGCCGTAATGAACAAACTCTTCGAAGTCTCCGCGCGGCAGGAATCGCTGGCTTCCGCCTTCCGAAAACTCACGTCGCGCAATCTCAGCATCATTCCGGTGGTCGAGGACCAGCGGCTGGTAGGCATCGTCACGCTGCAGAACCTGATGCACTCGATGGCTCTGCTGGCGGAAAGCCGCAAGCTGCGGCGGGACGAGTCAAACTCGTAGGTCGAGCGGGCCGCATCCAGCTCAGCAGTTTTCGATTTCGAATTGCCCCATGTGAGGCGTGAGGATTTACATCGGCAATCGGAACCTGGCAATCGCCAACCGCTAGAACAGCCTCACCGCCTTCGCTTGGCGCACGGCAGGAATCTGCTCCAGCTTCTTCAGCACCTCGTCCGGTGCGGGCCCGTCGACGTGGACTACAGCGATGGCCTCGCGCGGCTCCGAGGACGCTTCGGCGCCGCGCCGGCCCAGCGAGAAGTCTGCGATGTTGATTTCGCCTTCACCCAGAATCGTGCCCACCTTGCCAATCACTCCCGGTACGTCGCGGTTGCGCAGGAAGATCAGATTACGCTCCAGCGGCGCTTCCACGTCAATGCCATCGATGTGCAGCAGCCGTGGCAGGGTCCCGTGCAGAACGGCGCCTTTCACCATGTGCTCGTCCGTCGAACTCTTCAAAAAGACGGACAGCACGCTCCCGGCGCCGCCGGTTGAGGCTTTCGCCTTATGCGCCTCGTGGACGCGAAGTCCGCGAAGATCGGCTAGGGACGCCGCATTCACCAGATTGGCTTTTTCCTCCAACGCCTGGTTGAGGATGCCCTTGATCGCCCCGTTGCGAATCAGTTCCGTCTTCCACTCCGCGATGTGGCCGCTGTAGCGCAAGGATATTTCTTCAATCGAACCTTCGGAAATCTGCGCCAGAAAAGCTCCCATACGCTCCGCCAGAACGATGTAGGGCTGCATCTCGGCATATTCTTCCGCCGAAACCGAGGGCACGTTTACCGCATTCTGTATGACTCCGTGCTTCAGATATTCCCGGACCTGTCGCGCAATCTGTACGCCCACAGCTTCCTGCGCTTCGAAAGTCTGTCCGCCGATGTGAGGCGTGAGAATTACATTCGCCATGGCCAGCAGGGGCGATTGCTTCAGAGGCTCTTCGGCGAAAACATCGAGTGCGGCCGCAGCCACGTGACCCTGTTTCAGGGCCTCGGCCAAATCGGCCTCGTTCACCAACTCTCCGCGCGCGCAATTCACCAGGCGCACGCCTTTTTTCATCTTCTTGATGGCGGCCTCGTTAATCATGCCCGTGGTCTGAGGCGTGAGGCCCACGTGCAGAGTGATGTAATCCGCCGCCGCATAGAGCTCATCGAGGCTCGCCAGGCGGATGCCCTGCTCCTTGGCGACGCCCACTGAAACAAACGGATCATGCCCAACAATCTCCACTTCGAAAGCACGCGCCCGCCGGGCTACTTCCATGCCGATGCGGCCCAGGCCGGCGATTCCCAGCGTCTTGCCCCGCAATTCCGTACCTTGCAGCGATTTCTTTTCCCACCGACCGGCATGCATAAGGGCGTCGGCGCGGCAGAGATGGCGAGCCATGACCAGCATCATACCCAGTGTGTGTTCCGCCACGGCCACGGCGTTTGCCCCGGGCGTATTCATCACGGCTATGCCCTGGCGCGTGGCCGCGTCCAGATCGATGTTGTCCACGCCCACGCCGGCCCGGCCAATTACGCGCAGCTTCTTGGCATGCGCGAGCAGCGCGGCGTCGACCTGCACCGCCGAGCGCACGATCAGAGCGTCGGCCGACTCCACTTGCCCGGAAAGCTTTCCGTCTAATTGGTCTGCCGTAAGGACTGTCCAGCCCGGCTCTTTCAGTTCCTTGACCGCAGCGTCTGAGATTTTTTCCGCAATGACGATTTTCAAACGAGAACTCGTCCTTTTGAACTAAGGAATTTGCCTTCACACAACCTTGACACGAAAATGACACCGTTCCGCTTATGAGCGGAAATCAAATGATGACGCCCCGGTGACGTACACCGTCGCTCGCGGCAACCAGTTCACACCAGCGCATCGACCGTCCTCACGCGCCTACCAGTTGCCGCTTGCCGGACAGGCCACGCACGTATGCTTCCTGCGCCGCACGCACCGCCGAGCCGTACTCGACGGCTTTTCCGGTTACGCGGGCCAGAACGTGCTCGAGCGCGCCCAGAATGCCGATCGTGTCCAGGTAATCGTAGTAGCCGATGTGCGCAATGCGAAAGAGCTGGCCTTTCATTTCGCCTTGGCCATTGGCCACCACGGCGTCGAACGACTCGCGGAATTCTTTGATGATCTTCCCGGAGTCAATCCCGTCCGGCGAGCAGATGGCGGTGAGTGCGGCCGCAGGCGACGTGGCATAGAGCTTCAGTCCCACGGCCTGGACAGCGGCTCGCGTCATCGCCGCACATATCTCAGCATTGTCGACCAGCGCTTCGCGCCCTTTGGCCAGATCGCCCTTTCCCATCTCGCGGATAAACTGCAACGCAGCACCCAGCGCCGCAAACAAAGAGGTCGCCGGCGTATAGGCAGACTCGCCCTTGGCCGCCGACTTACGCTCTTTGCGCAAGTCAAAGTAAAAGCGCGGGGAGGTCGTCGTCTCCATCCGCCGCCACGCCCGCTCGCTCACCGCGCAATAGGCGAGGCCCGGAGGAATCATCAGCGCCTTCTGTGATCCGCCGATCGTCACATCCACGCCCCAGCCATCCACGTCGAGATGGGTCGTGCCCAAGCCGGTGATCGCATCCACCACCAGCAGCGTGTCGCCGCCGCTGGCGCGCACGATCTTCGCAATGCCTTCTACATCGTGCCGCGCGCCAGTCGAACTTTCCGTTGCCTGCACAAACACCGCGCGCACGTCGGGAGTCAGCTTCGCCTGAATGTCACCCAGCGAGAACGTTGCTCCGTAAGGCGCGGTCAGTACGTCCACCTTGCAGCCGAACGCCTTGGCGAGCCCCGTCCAGCGCTCGCCGAACTTGCCGGCGGTGAGGACTAAAACCTTATCGCCCGGCGAGGTCAGATTCGACACCGACGCCTCCATCACGCCCGTGCCCGAGCAAGCCAGGACCAGAACGTCGTTTTCGGTGCCGACGAATTCCTTCATGTCGGCGAGTATGCGCTGGAACAGCGCCCGGAAGTCGGCGGTGCGGTGATGCGCCGTAAACGAAGCCATCGCCGTTTGTGCCGCCGGCAGCAGCGGAGTCGGGCCGGGAGTAAAAAGACGGTTCTTGTGCAGCATAGGTACGGTCCTTATGAGCAATATCCTCTGAGTCTACCGGAATCGGCTTCTGGCGGCATCCGCAGGCGGCCCTTCCCAGGAATCTGAGAACCCGGATTGGGCGGTCCGCGCAGCGCGGTCGCCGGCGTGGCGAGGCGCGCCAGCATCCGCCGAAGCTTGGAACGTCGGGGCAATGTTGCTGGCCCACGCCTCAGTCTCCTTCCGGTCGCGGAAGCCGCCTGGTGAAAGACCCTGGTCGGCGGGATCACCTGCATCTTGCGGAGGTTTCAGTGGCTTCCACCGTTTTGGGGCAGCGTGGTGGCGATGCCCTCTGCCATCCCATCGCCGCCGTGGTGCTGGTCACACCTTGCAGCCCATCTATGTCCCTAAGCCCAGCGTCTATAATCGGCACATGAGCCTCGTCGAACATATCCAGAAAGACATCACGGCCGCCATGAAGGCGCGCGAGGAGCAGCGCCTCTCCACCTTGCGCATGGTGAAGGCCGCGCTCAAGAACCGCGAGATCGAGAAAATGGCGCCGCTCGATGATAAAGAGTCCCAGGCCGTGCTGACGACGCTTATCAAGCAGCGCAAGGAGTCGGTCGAGCAGTTCACCAAAGGCGGACGCCAGGAGATGGCCGACAAAGAAGCCGCCGAGATCGTCCTGATCGAAACCTACCTGCCGAAGGCGGCAGGTGAGGGCGAAGTGGTGGCGGGAGTGAAAGCCGTGATCGCCGAGATGGGCTCGCCCACCATGAAAGACATGGGCGCGGTGATGAAGAATGCCATGGCGCGCTTCTCCGGCGCAGGCATGCGGGTGGATGGGAAGATGGTCAGTGATGCCGTGAAGAGGGAGTTGGCGGGGAAGTAGGTTCTGCGCGCGTGGTCAATTGCCCCTCTGCAACGCCCGGTACGCCTCGCTCTTCGAAATCCCGCGCTCCTTCGCTATTTTCTTCAGAGCAGCTTTCTCGTCGACCTTCTCTTCGGCCATGATCTGCTCAATCCGTTGACAGACGCTCACCCGCGACTCCGATGACGGCCGCAATCCAGGATTCTCGGTCCTCCCAATCAGCAGAGTGATCTCGCCCTTCACTCCGTCGCGCGATTTCAGCGTCTCCAGAACCTCGCCGGCGCGGCCGCGAAGAAACTCTTCATGCAGTTTGGTCACTTCACGCGCGATTACCACATGCCGGTCTGCTCCGAGAACCTCGACTACATCGGAAAGTGCCTCCACGATGCGGTGCGGGGTTTCATAGAAAACCTGGGTGCGCGGCGAATTCTTGATCGCTTCCAGCGCCGCTCGCCGCTCACCACGTTTCGCCGGAAGAAATCCGCTGAAGCGGAACGAATCCGTGGGCAGACCGCTGGTTACCAGCGCGGCCAAAAACGCCGACGCCCCGGGAACGGGCACCACCGGCAGGTGATGCCGAATCGCCAGCGAAATCAGCCGAAATCCAGGGTCGGAGATGCCCGGCATACCCGCATCGGTCACCAGCGCGACACTCGCGCCCTCTTGTATCTCCTTGACCAGCTCCGCCGCGCGCGTCATCTCGTTGTGCTCGTGGTAGCTGATGGTGCGCGTCGTGATGCCGTAGTGATTGAGCAGCTTCTGCGTTTGCCTGGTGTCTTCGCAAGCGATCTGGTCCACTTCCTTGAGCACGCGCAGGGCACGCAGCGTGATGTCTTCCAGATTGCCGATGGGCGTGGCCACAAGGTAAAGTGCGGGACCCGTGGCTTGGGACGCCTTCTCCGAGACGGCAGAAGCCAGGGCCGGCCTGTGGATTGAGTCCCTCATGCGCGAAGTCTACCACCGCGGTCGCCGAACCTGGATGGCTCATCCGCCGTTATGTTAGGGTACGCACATCTTTTCCTGGAGAACGCACCCCGTGACCGCCAATGATTTTCGCCGCATGGCCCTTGCTCTTCCTGAGACGGCCGAGAACGCCCATATGGACCATCCGGATTTTCGCGTGTGCGGAAAGATATTCGCCACGCTCGGATATCCTGCCAAAGGCTGGGGGATGGTCAAGCTCACGCCGGAGCAACAGCACTACTACTCGAAGGACTGTCCCGACGTGTTTGTGCCGGTAAAAGGCGCGTGGGGACGCCGGGGCGCCACCAGCGTGCATCTTAAGGCCGTCAGCAAGGAAACGATGGAGAGAGCAATCGCGGCAGCATGGCGCAACACCGCCCCAAAGCGCCTCGCGGAACAGTTCGGGGTTGGCACCCCTACAGTCAGTTACCTTGGCGGCCTTCCGCCCCGTCGCTATCGAGGCTGACGTAGAGGACCAGCCGTCCCGGGTGGTCGGTCCTCAGTCCACCGGTCACCGATCATAGTTGCTGACCTCAACAAGGTTGCCGTCCGGGTCGCGAAAATAGAGCGAGGTCATGGCTCCCTGAGCACGTGCGCGCTTGTAGAAATTACAGGTTGTTTCGGGCGATCGTACGGTCAACACGAAATGATCGATCCCACGGATCACGGCAGGACCGCCTCAGGTCGGCTGCAGTCTACACGGCGCTATCTCACCAGTGTTCCCGTGGGCCAAGATCACCCGGTTCGATTGAAATGCCGCCGCCTGAATTGACGGCATCGAACCCTCGCCCCTAGAATCAATACACTCCATGCCACTTTACGAATATGAGTGCGAGAAGTGCGGTCACCGTTTCGAGAAAATCCAAAAATTCTCCGACAAGATGGTGAAGAAGTGCCCGGAGTGCGGAGGCCGGGTGGAGCAGATGATTTCCGCTCCCGCCGTGCAGTTCAAGGGATCGGGCTGGTACGTCACCGACTATCCTAAGAAATCCCAGGAGAGAGCAGCCTCTGACGGCGGTAAAGACTCCAAGAAGGAAGACAAGTCTAAGGCGGAAGGTTCGGCCAAAGAAGGTTCGGCGAAAGAAAGTTCGTCGACGGAGAGCTCCTCGAAAGAGAGCTCCAGCAAAGAAAGTTCTACGAAAGAAAGCACGACCAGAGTGAGTTCCTCCCGGAAGCCCGACAAGCGCAAGTAGCGCCGCTCTACTTCAGCTCGCGCTCAAAGTGATCGTCAATCATGTGAAACAGATGGTCGCGCGCATCGCTTCCGGAGATGCTGTGCGTTTTGTTGGGATAAATCATCAGCTGGAATTGCTTGCCCGCCTTGATCAGCGCGTCAATCATCTGCATGCTGTTCTGGAAGTGCACATTATCGTCGCCGGTGCCGTGGGCCAGCAACAGCGCGCCATGCAGACTGGCGGCTGCCTTCGTCACGTCAGACTCGGCATAACCCGTCGGGTCGTCCTTAAGCAGGCCCATGTAACGCTCGGTGTAAATGCTGTCGTAGTTAATCTGGTCGGTCACGGGCGCCACCGCGACTCCAGCGCGAAATCGGTCGGAGTGCGTCATGGCATAGAGAGTCATCGAACCACCATTCGACCAACCCCAAATCGCCATGCGGTCTTTATCGAGTTGCGGGTATTGCGCGAAAAGCTGATCGAGCGCGGTAAGCTGATCTTTCAACTCGATCGCCCCGAATTCGTGGCGAATCGCGGTTTGGAACTTGCGATCGCGACCCGGAGTTCCGCGATTGTCGACGGCAAAAATCGCAAAGCCCTGGCGCGCGAGAATTTCGTCGAACCCACTCGGCGGTTCTTTCAGAACCATCTGCGCCGCAGGTCCGCCGTAGATATTCACAATTAATGGTATTTTGCCGCTGGCCGGTGCCTCTGGAGGAAGCAACAAACGTCCATAAAGCGTGCTGCCGTCCTCCGCCTTGAACTCCAGATAGTTCGGAGCCCGCAGTCCGTATTCCGCGAATTCGTTGCGCGCCTGCCACACCGGGGAGCAGGTGCTGCCGCCCACGGCGCACAATGACATCCGGGAGGCAGTCGACGGTCCCATAAACGTCAGCTCATAGTGCTTGCCATCTTCGGAGAATTTGCCGAGGTTAAACCCCTCATCATGGGTCAGCTGCTCGAAGCCGGTTCCATCGAGCTTGACCGAGAATACATGCCGCTGCCTCGGGTCGTCTTTGTTGGCGGAGAAAAACACAGTGCCCGCGGCTTCATCCACGCCCTCAATTCCTAGCACCTGGTAATCACCATGGGTAAGTTGCCGCTCCAGCTTTGCGTCCGCTGCCATCGGGTTCTGCTTGTCGAAGCTGTAGAAGTAGAGATGCATGTTCCCGTCGCGCCAGCTCGGCCAGAGGAATCCGCCAGCGGAATTCAGGAAACGAACCTCCACTTGGTCGAAGTCCATCCAGGCGCCGGGGGTGGTTTCTGTCAGAACGATTCGCGACTTCTCCGACTTCGCATCGATGAAGTACAAATCCATTTTGTCCTCGGTGCGATTCAGCACCTCCGCCCAGATCAGTCCATCGCGCACCCAGCCAAAACGCGGAATGTAAGCTTGGTCGTCGTTGGTCAGGGAAATCCAGCGCACTTTGCCCTTGTCGGCGTCCACCACGCCCAGCTTTACCACAGGATTGGGATCCCCCACTTTCGGATACTTTTCGTTGTCCACCGTCGGGTGGGTGGGGATTAAGTTAGCGATGGGATAGCTTGGCACCTTGGTTTCGTCCATGTGCAGGAATACGATCTGTTTACTGTCGGGCGACCAGAAATAGTTGCTGCGCACGGCCAACTCTTCGGCATACACCCAATCGATGTCGCCGTTGAACCGGTTCTCCCCAGTATCCTTGGTGAGCTGCTTTTCGCCCCCGCCGCTCGCCGGCCGGACGTAAAGGTTGTGCTGGCGCACGTAGGAAACATGGTTGCCATCGGGGGAAAACTTGGGGTCGCCACTGGGGTCGGGGGCTGAGGTAAACTGCACGGCCGTACTCGTCGCCAAATCAAAAACCCAGAGCTGTCCCTGGGAGTCGAAAATCAGGTGCTTCGAATCTGGCGCCCACAGGTAAGCTGCGACGTGATAGCGCGTCCGGCGCTCCTTTTCGCGTTCATTCTTCACTTTGTTGGTGTCGGGCGCGAGCGAGGCCAGCTTGGCGGCGCTGACCAGGACCTTTTTCTCGCCCGTAGCCGCATCCACATACCACAGTTCGCCATGTTCTCCCTCGTCGTCGCGCTCGACGAATGAGAGCTTGGTTCCATCGGGGCTCCACTCGGTGTTTTCAGGACCGCGCCCGGCGAGACCGCCCGGCGCGAAAAGTGCCTCAATCGTAAGCGGTTTCAGCGGCGAGGACGATTGTGCCCAAATCGGCGCTAGCGGGCTAGAGATCACGGCAAGAACAGCGGCAAAAGCGGGAAGTAAGATCTGTTTCTTCACGATGAAACCCCGGGGACAAGAAGTAAAAGGCAACGCGCACGGCGCGAATGAAAGAGTTTACACCCGCGAAGGCCTCCCGTGCGGCTGCCGGAGCCGGTCACCAGGACCTCCGTTTCCGCGTGGTAGAATCAAACCTGAGCCGTCGGGATGCTTCCAGAAATAGAAAACCTGTTGCGCCTGCAAGAAGCCGACAAGGAAATTCGCCGCCTGCAGGATGAAATCGCCGAACTCCCCAAACGCGTCGCTGTTATCGAGCACAAGCTGGCTGGCACCAAGGCCGGACTGGACAAAGCACAGGCCGCCGTCAAAGCCGACGAAGCGGCGCGCCGCAAGTATGAAACTGCGATTACCGACTCCCGCAGCAAGATTTCCAAATACCGCGACCAGTCTCTCGACGTAAAAACCAACGAGCAATACAAGGCATTGTTGCACGAGATTCAGTTTGCCGAAACGGAGATCGCCGCCACCGAAGACAAGATCCTTAGTTTGATGGTCAATGCTGACGCGCGCGACCAGGAAGTGAAAGCCGCCCAGGCCGAACTGGCGGCGGAAGCCGCCGAGATCGAAAAGGAGAAAATTGAAGCCCGCCAGCGCACTGCCGTGGACGAAAGCCAACTCACGGAGTGGCGCGCCAAGCGCGATCAGATGCGGGCCGGCGTGAATGAGGATCTCCTGCATCACTACGAACGGGTGGCCAAATTTCGCGGCAGCGGCATCTCCGAGGTGCGCGATCACAAATGCATGGCTTGCCAGGTCATGCTGCGGCCACAGACCTACAACGAAGTGCGCACCGGCCAGCAAACGGTGGTCTGCGATTCCTGCCAGCGCATCCTCTACTTCAATCCCGCCAACGAAATGTTGGCTCTCGAGCCCGAACACAAGCGCTCGCGCCGCCATCATCCCAAAATCGATGCGCCCCAGGCCTGGTACTATCGTCAGGAATTTGCCGAGGCGGGCGAAGTTTTCCTGTGCTTGGCGAATGCCGCAGGCCAATCCAGTCGTCGCGTCTTCGACATGCATACCGGCCGCCTCGTCGGCGACATTCTTAGTCGTGAAGGCGACTTCCGTCACGCCTTCCCGGAAGACATCACCGGCGCCATCCGGCTGAACGGAAGCTGGACGGAACATGAAATGGAAAACTGGGGCACCGAGATGCCCATGACGGCTCTTGATTCCCTTCATATCGATCTCGAAGCCGCCCGTTACGAGATGAGTTCGCGGACATCCGGCAAGCCTGAGAAACCCACAGCCGTTCCCACCGAGCAAGCCGCCAGCTAGCGGCTGCATTTAAGATTGCAGCATGTCGAAGATCACCGGCAATCCAGGGGTCCCTACCGTCAAAGTGTCTCCCCGTGGTGCATCCCGGCTGAAGGACGGCCATATCTGGGTTTACCGCTCTGACATCGTTTCCGCCGACGGAGTCCGGCCCGGCACGCTGGTCACGGTAGCGGATCATCGCGGGCAAATCCTCGGCAGCGCGCTCTATTCGAGCTCTTCGCAGATTGCCCTCCGCCTGATCTCGCGTGAGCTGGTTGCCGACTTTCGGGCGCTGCTTCGTCAACGCGTCGCCGATGCCATCGCGTATCGGGCGCCGATCATCCAGAACACCAATGCCTACCGCGTGATCTTCAGCGAAGCCGACTTCCTCCCCGGCCTCATCGTCGACCGCTACAACGACATTCTTTCCATGCAGATTCTGACCCAGGCGATGGATTCCGAAGATGTGCGCGAGCTCGTGACTTGCGAATTGGCCGAGCGCCTTCACCCGGCTTCCGTCATTGAGCGCGTCGAGCCGCGCGTGCGCCAACTCGAGGAACTGCCGCCGCGCTTATCCGGCCTAGTCCAGGGCGAAAGAACCTCGACCATCTTCACCATGAACGGCGTCCAGTTCCACTGCGACGCGCTCGAAGGCCAGAAGACCGGAGCGTTCCTCGACCAGCGCGAGAACTACGCTGCCGCTGCCCAATACGCCCACGGCGAAGCCCTCGACGTTTTCTGCTACCAGGGAGGCTTTGCCCTTCACCTGGCCTCGCGCTGCCCGCACGTCGCCGGCGTCGACAGCTCTCGGCCCGCGCTCGAGGTTGCCGACCGAAACGCCACCCTCAATGGCCAAAACATCGAATGGATCGAGGCCAACGCCTTCGATCTGCTCAAGGACTACGCTTCCTCCGGCCAGCGCTATGACACCATCATCCTCGATCCACCCCCCTTCGCCAAAAGTAAACGCGACCTCGATGCCGCCCTTCGCGGCTACAAAGAGCTCAACCTCCGCGCCTTGAAGATGCTTCACCCCGGCGGCATCCTGGTCACCTGCTCCTGCTCCTACCATGTCGGCCCAGCAGACTTTCTCGAAATGCTCACCGAAGCGGCCCATGATGCCCACCGAACCCTGCGTCTGGTCGAGGTTCGGGGGCAGGCCAGGGACCATCCCATCCTCCTGAACGTGCCAGAAACTGCCTATCTTAAGTGCGTTATAGCGCTCGTAAGTCAATGAAAATAAGCATTATGATTATACTTGACAATGATACACTCATATTTTATGCTTCCTTTGTGCTGAATGGACATCTAAGCTAGTGATCGGCCTTGCCGAATTCCTAAAGAACAAGCCAGCACAAGAAGGAGAATATTGCCATGACCGTGATTAGCCGTTTTGAGCCTTTCCGTGAGTTTGCCACCCTGCAGGACCGCATGAACCGCCTGTTCCGTTCATCCATCCATGAAGAGGGCCGGGATGAATCCCTGACCACCTCGAGCTTTGCCCCCGCCGTCGACGTCTACGAGGACGAGCACAACGTCACGTTGAAGATCGAAGTCCCGGGCATTGACGAGAAAGATATCGATGTCCGCATCGAGAACAACACCCTCACCGTCCACGGCGAGCGCAAAATCGAGAAGGAAGAGAAAGAAGAGAACTACCGCCGTGTGGAGCGCCAGTATGGCAGCTTCACCCGCACCTTCACTCTGCCCACCACCGTGGATTCCGAGAAAGTTTCGGCGAACTACGACAAGGGTGTGTTGCAGATCGCTTTGCCCAAAAAGGCCGAAGCCAAGCCCAAGCAGATTAAAGTCAATGTGGGCACCGAGAAGACCCTTGAAGGTAAAGGGCCGAGCAAAGCCGCGTAAGAGGCAGCGTGTAGGACCGGGTCGGAGCCTGTCCTGAGCGAAGTCGAAGGGACCCGGTCCTTGAGCGCAGTTCGACGGTTTACAATCAGCGGGAGGCGGCAGAACTGCCGGCCTCCCCTTCATTTTGCAATTTAGCAATTGTGCAATCTGGTAGTGAAATTGCCCGATTACCAAATTACAAAATCACCAAATGGAGTTTCTATGCCCATCCGTTGGGACAAATTCACGGTAAAAGCGCAGGAAGCCGTCCAGCGTGCAAACGACCTCGCTTCGCAACACGGCAATCCCGAGCTTCTCCCCGTCCATCTGCTCGCCGCCCTGCTCGAAGATAAAGAGGGCATCGTTGCGCCCGTGCTCGAAAAAATCGGCATCGGCCCGCAGGCAGTTCTCAGCGAACTTTATCGTGACATCGAAAAACTTCCCAAGGTTTCCGGAGAGGCGGCGCAGGCCGCGCTCTCGAACGCAGCCAACAAACTGCTCGAGCAGGCTTTCAAAGAAGCCGCCAACTTTAAGGATGAGTACGTCTCCACGGAACACCTGCTGCTCGCCATCACCCACCTCAAACAGGATGCAGCCCAGGCGATTCTCGCCCGTCACGGTGCAACTCACGACGCAATTCTGAAAGCCCTGACCGCCGTCCGCGGTTCACAGAAAGTAACCGACCAGAATCCCGAAGCCAAGTATCAGGCTCTCGAACGCTACGCCCGCGATCTGACCGAGCAGGCCCGCCGCGGCAAGCTCGACCCGGTCATCGGCCGCGACGAGGAAATCCGCCGCGTGGTCCAGGTTCTCTCCCGCCGCACGAAAAATAATCCCGTGCTCATCGGCGAACCCGGCGTGGGCAAAACCGCCATCGTCGAAGGCCTCGCGCAACGCATCATCTCCGGTGACGTGCCTGAAGTGCTCAAGAACAAACGCGTGGTCGCACTCGACCTGGGCGCCATGCTGGCCGGAGCAAAGTATCGCGGCGAATTTGAAGACCGCCTCAAGGCCGTCCTAAAAGAAATTGAAGACTCGCAGGGCCAGGTCGTCCTTTTCATCGACGAACTGCACACCCTGGTCGGCGCCGGCGCCGCCGAAGGCGCCATCGATGCCTCCAACATGCTCAAGCCCGCGCTTGCCCGCGGAGAACTGCGCGCCATCGGCGCCACCACGCTCAATGAGTACCGCAAATACATCGAAAAAGACGCCGCTCTCGAGCGCCGCTTCCAGATTGTTTTTGTCGGCGAACCCAATGTCGAGGACACCATCGCCATTCTTCGCGGCCTGAAGGAGCGATATGAGGTGCACCATGGGGTTCGTATCAAAGATTCAGCCATCGTCGCTGCCGCGACTCTCTCCCACCGTTATATCTCGGATCGCTTCCTACCCGACAAGGCCATCGATCTCATCGACGAAGCGGCCGCATCCATTCGGATACAGATTGATTCGCTTCCCACCGACATCGATCAGCTCGAGCGGCGTGCCACGCAGCTCGAAATCGAAAAACAAGCTTTGAAGAAGGAAGACGACGCCAACTCCCGGGAGCGTTTGTCGGTCATCGAGAGGGAACTGGCAGGGATCCGCGAGAAATCCAACGCCCTCAAAGCCAATTGGAAAAAAGAAAAGGATCTGATCGCCCGCTCTCGCGAGCTGAAGGAAAGAATCGAGAAGCTCAAGATCGAGGAACAGGCCGAAGAGCGCAAGGGCAACTTGCAGCGAGTTGCCGAAATCCGCTACGGATTGTTGCGGCAAGCCGAGGGAGAGTTAAACCAACTGACGGCCAAGATCGACGGCAAAAGCACGGGCGCGCCGCGCATGCTCAAGGAAGAAGTGGACGAAGAAGACATTGCCCGCATCGTCAGCAAGTGGACCGGCATTCCCGTCTCCAAAATGCTTGAGGGCGAAGTGAAAAAACTGGTCACCATGGAAGACCGCCTGCGCCTGCGCGTCATCGGCCAGGACCAGCCTCTCGAGCGCGTTGCCAACGCGATCCGCCGCTCCCGCGCCGGGCTCAGCGATCCCAAGCGCCCCATCGGCTCATTCATCTTTCTCGGCCCCACTGGCGTGGGAAAAACCGAACTCGCTCGCGCTCTCGCTGAGTTCCTTTTCGACGACGAGCGCGCCCTGCTGCGCATTGACATGTCCGAATACATGGAAAAGCACTCGGTCGCCCGCTTAATCGGCGCGCCTCCGGGTTACGTGGGATATGAAGAAGGAGGCCAGCTCACCGAGCAGGTCCGTCGCCGGCCTTATGCGGTGGTGCTGTTCGACGAGATTGAGAAGGCTCATCCCGATGTCTTCAACGTCCTGCTGCAGGTGATGGACGACGGCCGCCTCACCGACGGCAAAGGCCGCGTGGTGGACTTCAAGAACACGATTCTGATCATGACTTCGAACATCGGGTCGAGTTATCTGCAATCCGACCACGTGCAAACGCCGGAAGAGTTTGAGAAGGCCAGCGAACGGGTCCTCGAAGCGCTGCACGGCCACTTCCGGCCCGAGTTCTTGAACCGCGTTGACGACATCATCGTCTTCGCCCCGCTCGGCAAAGAGCAGTTGGTCAAGATCATCGAGCTGCGCCTCGAAGACGTTCGCCGGCTGCTAGCCGACCGCAAGATCTCGATCGAGCTCACCGACGCTGCCAAAGAGATGCTCTTCACCCAGGGCTACGACCCGAACTTCGGTGCACGGCCGCTCAAGCGCGCCATCCAAAAGCTGGTGCAGGATCCGCTGGCCCTGCAGATTTTGGATGGCCAGATCCTGCACGGCGACCACGTCGTGGTCGATGCCGACAAGAAAGCCGCCAAGATGAAATTCGAGGTCAGCAAGCGGGTGGGAGAAAAAGAAGCCGCAAAGGCAAGACGGTAAAGTTTCGAGCGCATACGGGCCGCGAAGGCGGCCCACCCATTGAATCGCGCGGACTCACTTGCTTTCGTCGCCTACTTTCGAACGAAAGCCTCGACCAGTTCGGGCGATGCGAACATGTACCAAGCGATCACGACCCGCACCATGATCTGGGCGCCGTAAAACCAGAAGCGCCAAGTCAAATCCCTCGCGGCCGCAGAAACTGCCGGCACCGATCCCGCGATTCCGATGACCATGATCAGAATCGCGCACCAGCGCGCCCAATTGCGCAGCCGAGAAAGGCCCCAGCCAACCAATGCCCAGCCTGCGCCGACGGATAAGGCCGTCTGCGGTCCACTTAACTCTCTTCCATACGTGATGCCCGCTCCCAGCGCCATTGAAAGCGAGCCCGGCACCACGAACTCGATAATGCCGATCGCGGCCAGATATCCCCCGACCAGAAAAAACAGAGCTGCGATCACCGTGACACTGGCGGGGCGTTCCATAGGGACGAGAGTAACGCAGTTTCGCAGGCGAAATGACGATTCCGTCTGTGGCACACTAGAATCATGTCCAGCCTCATTGCCGGCGACTTCGAACTCAGCATCTTCTCCGACGGAATCTACCCGCTTGACGGCGGCGCATTCTTCGGCGTCGTTCCCAAGATCATGTGGTCGCGTAAAGTTACCTCGGACGAAAGGAATTATGTTCAGGCTGGGCTTAACTCGCTCCTCATCCGGACCGGTAAACAAAACGTACTGGTAGAAACCGGCATGGGCAACAAGCTGTCGGACCGCATGGTCAAGTTCTATGGCCAGCCCGCGCAGCTACTCGCGAGTCTCGCCGCTGGCGGGGTCGCTCCCGAAGACATCGACGTCGTCATCAACACGCACCTGCACTTCGACCACTGTGGTTGGAATACTGTGCGCAAGGACGGCAAGATCGTTCCAACTTTTCCGCGCGCGAAATACTACGCGCCGGAGGGCGAGTGGCAATACGCCCGCCGCCCCAGCGAGCGCGACGCCATCAGCTACATCCCCGAAAACTATGACCCGCTCGTCCAAAGCGGCCAGATGACGCTGCTCAAAGGCGGTGAAGAAATCGTCCCCGGTATCTCCGTGAAAACTTTTCCCGGCCACACCGCGCACATGCAGGCCGTCATCGTAGAAAGCGGAGGCCGCACCGCCTGCTATATCTCCGACCTCATCCCCACGATGGCGCACATCGACCTCACCTGGGGCATGGCCTTCGACCTCTACCCGCTCGAGACCATCGAGAGCAAGAAGCAGTACTACGCGAGGGCGGTCCCGGAGAAATGGCTGACGGTGTTCACGCATGACGCGAGACAGCCGTGGGCGTACGTGGAGAAGGATGAGTTGGGGAAGATGGTGGCACGAGCAGTGTAGCCTCTGAGGCTCGCAAGCTTATCGCGGCAGCCCGGGATGAACGGCTCTTGGCTGGCCGAAGGCCGTCTCTCTGCGGTCGTCATCGAATGCGTCGAGGCCAGCGTTCTCGCGGCTCCTCAGGCCCCTCCGTGCGGGCTCCTCTCCCAGTCCCTTCTTCAGGAGCTTGGCAGTCTCAGCTTCATCTTCGATAACCAGAATTCTCATGACCAGCCAGCCTAGAACGTGAATCTCGCGGAAAACTGCAACACCCTGGGGAGACCGTTGGGACTGATTTCCTGAAAGGTTCCGAAATTGCCCGGACCCGAATTGGGCACCAAGTAACAGGTCTGGTCGGCGTGGATGCCGTCGCCGCAGGTGGTTCCGACGGGGTTGTATTGCAGTTGGTTGATCCCGTTGCCGTTCTGCACGTAGTAATTGGCGTGGTTGAACAGATTGAACGCCTGCGCCTGGAACTGCAACTCTTCGCCCTCTCCGATCGCAATACTGCGGGCAAGCCCAACGTCGATCCTCTCGAGCCACGGGCCGTAAAACGAGTTCAGGCCGATGCCCGGCGTCGGACCAGCGCCGTTAATGCCTCCCGCGGTTGCAGCCGTGTCCTGGTTAAAGGCGGTGTCGTTCAGGTTGTCATCGGCGCCGTTGCAATTGCTGAATGACAGAGTCGAACTGGTGCACGCCGGACTCAACAAAGCCGCGTACGGTCGGCCGGAGGAGAACTCCATGACACTGCTCAGCGTCCAGCCCGAGAGAACCGCGCGCCCGGTGCCGGAACCTGTCAGCTTTTCCAGTTCAGGGCGGTACACGGCGGCAAAGGTAAGTCGATGCCGCTCGTCTAACAGCGAGGGAGCGTGGGTATTGCTGAAGTCAAATTGATTGTTGAAGTCCATCCCATCGAGCATGATGCTCTTGGCGAACGTGTAAGAGAATTGCAGCGCAAGCCCTCGCGACATGCGGCGCTGCAGCTGCACGAAGAAAGAGTTGTAATAGTTCTGCGCCGGGCTGATGAGCTCCTGAATCTGGCCGAGGGTGTTGGAATTTACGATGCGGCCGTCCGCGAGCAGACCATTATCCATAGTCGGCAGGGTATAAGTCGGTCCACTGCAGGGCGCTGCGGTTGCGCTTGGAGGACAAACGATGTATGTGGTCGTGCCTTGTAGCGGCTCCAGGTTCACGTCATACGCGCTGCCCGAAATAATGTGCACCCCATGATTCCACATGGTGCCAACACTCAGCGTCGTGTTCTCAAAAATCTCGCGCTCAATCTCGAAACTCGCCTGCAAAATATAAGGCACGCGAAACTGGGGAGAAATCAGGGAAATGTCCGGGGAAGCCTCAAACAGAGGAGAATTGGCGGGGAGAATACTCGGGAACGTGGGCACCTGTTGGTTCGGCGGACCCGAGGTGTAACTGGCACTTACCTCCGATTGCTGCGACGCCAGCCCGTTCGAGATCACCGCGTTGCGGTAGTTCAGTCCGTTCATGTTGGTATAGAACATGCCGAATCCCCCGCGCACCACGGTCTTCGATGCCGGCTGCCAGGCAAATCCAAAACGCGGCGCGAGACGTAGAAACTGGTTGGGATACTGTCCGGTGAGCGGGAAGAGCGGATTTTCCGCGGGCTGCCCATACACCTGGAAGTCCTCGCGCACGCCCATTTCCAGCGTCAACGTGGGCAAAGCGCGGAACGTGTCCTGCACGTAGAATCCGTAGTACGGCACGGCAAAGGAAAAAGTCGGGTTTCCCGCAGCCTGACTGAACGTGGTGTATTCCCCGAGCGCAAAATCCTCCAGATTCGAAAATTCATACAGCCCGAGCGGCGAGCCGAAATCGACAGCCTCATTCGGATCCGCGCCACCGTCATCGGTGTCCGCATCCCAGGAGCGGTTAAAATCAAAACCGAATTGCAACGTGTGTTTGCCGATCACGTAATCAATACGGTCGGCGACCGAGTACTGTCTTTCAAAAACCCTTCCGATGGAGAACGCGGAATTCCCCAGGGTAAAGGCCGCGGGACTGTCCAGAACTATCGTCGGCGTGTTCGGAGCCAGGCCAGTCGGGGTCGCGATTTCGTTGTCTTCGGACGTGCTCACGTGAAATTCGTTCAGCAGCCTGGAAGAGAACGTGTGCGTCCACCCTACGCTGGCCTGAAAGGTATGGACGTAGGCGTTCGCCAGCGTCTGCGTCCCATAGTTACCCACCGTAGGGTCAAGAATGACGCCTCCGGGTGAGTTGAAGCGGTTCAAATTCAAGCTAAGGAACAGGCCATCCTGGGCACTGGCCTGGTAGTCGAGCCGGGGCGTAATTACCCAATCGTTGCCCTTTCTTGCCTTGAGTCCAAGATTGGAGTTCAGCGCGTTGAGCGTGTTCGATACTTGCTGGAGGTAGTACTTCGTGAACAACGGATCGCTCGGTCCCGCCGTGACATCAGCGTCAGTATCGATATTTGGTACCGGCAAGGGCCCGTTCGGCGCAGGCAACACCGTTCCGGCTGGAACATTAAAAAGGTTCAAAAGCGTAGGCAAGTTCGCCGGCGTCGTCGCCAAAGCCGAGTTGATGACGGGAATCGGATTGTTCCGCAGTTGCTGTTCGTAATCCACGAAGAACCATAAACGGTCGTGCCGGATTGGCCCGCCCATCCCGGCGCCGAATTGCTGCAAAGCATCTTCCGGTTTCGGATAGCCGGCGGCTTTATCGAGCGCGTCATTGGCCCCGGTGGCGGAGTTCCGGTTGTAATAGAACACACTGCCGTGGTAGGCGTTGCCACCCGACCGGGTCACCGCATTCACGAAACCCGCCCCACCGCCATAGACTGCCGTATACGGGCTGACGGCCACTTGAAACTCCTCGATCGAGTCCTCGCCATACAGGTACGGGATACGATTACGGCCTACAATGTCGGCGAAGTAGTTGTTGGTAGCATTACTTCCGTCCACAGTAAAAGCGTTGGAGCCATTTCCGTTGGCGTATCCCGAGTCCTCACCACCCTGCTGTCCGGCAACGCTCACCAGGCCGGTGTCACCGTCGTAGCTGGTATTCGGCGTGAGCATCATGAAGTTAGTGTATTTACGTCCGTTGAGCGGTAATTCCTGAATCAGCGACCGATCGATTACCGTGCTAGCGGAGGATTCCTCCGGCCGCAGCAGCGGCGGCGTGCCGCTTACTCTGACCGTGTCCGCGCTGGCGCCCACCTGCAGCTTGACGTCCTGCGACGTGGTGTTTCCTACCAATACTCGCACCAGGGCCTGGACATCGCGAAAACCTTTGAGGCTCGCCGTTATGGAATAGGATCCGGGCGTGAGGACAGGAAACCGGTAAAGTCCGGCATGGTTTGTCTCGGCAAACTGTTGGACCCCAGTGGCGAGGTTCCGCACAACGACCGACGCTCTCGGCACTACCGCTCCGCTCGGGTCGGTGACCCGTCCTCCGAGCGCCCCGGTTAATACAACGTTCTGTGCTGGTAACGTGAGCATGCTCGCCAAGACGAAGAATGCGGCGCGGAGCGAGCGAGTTGTGAGCAGGCTTCGTGTAGCGGTGAATAAACAGAACGTTTGCGTTTTCGAGTTGATTCTCATCGGACCGACCTCTTGGGTTGCTGCCGTCCGAGTCTGGCAAGAACCCCAGAAGAATTCAAGCGACATGACTCGCTACGATTGCGGATCGTACTAACCTTGAAGAAAACTGGACAGGCGGAACACCTATGGCGACACAGCTTCTTGCGGAGGCTCTGACCAAATCGAATTCAAGAGGCGACTTGTTGACTGTAAAAGGAAAAGTGAACAAATTCTGCGAACGAGATCATTCTGCCCGCCCACGAACTTCGCTGTCCGGAACTGAATAGAGCAACAGTCAGATACGAGAACCAGTGCGATAAAGTCAGACCACTTCAGGGGCGAGGGTGCCCGCGCCGCACAACCTGGCTTCGAAGAACTCCTCCACCCTCCCGAGAATCTCCAATGCGCTCTTCGATTCGTAGATGGCCTTGCGCAGCGCCGCTCCGCCCGGCACGCCGTGCGTGAACCAGGAGGCGAACTGCTTCATTTTGCCGACGGCGTCGGGCAGTTCTTCTTCGATCAGCATCTGGAAGTAGGTGCGGATCATCTGGTAGCGGTCGGCCTCGGCGGGCTCGTCGTAGGGAAGCGCGCCGGACGAACTGCGACTGTCCGCGCAGTACTGTTGAATCTGGCGGAAGATCCAGGGATTCGACGGCGCCGTCCGCCCTATCATGACCGCATCACATCCCGTTTGCGTGACCATGGCGCAGGCATCCTCAGGCGTGCGAATGTCGCCGTTGCCGATCACTGGAATCTTCACCGCTGCCTTCACCCCGGCAATCCACTCCCAGCGGGCGTTTCCGCTGTACCCCTGTTCCCGAGTTCGCGCGTGCAGCGCAACCGCCGCCAGCCCGCACGATTCCGCCATGCGAGCCAGTTCCACGCAGACGATTTCATCATCATTCCATCCCGCGCGGAATTTCACCGTAAACGGAATCTTCACCGCAGCTCGTACGGCTTCGAAGATGTGGCCAATGGCCGGCAAATCGCGCAGCAGCCCGGAGCCTCCGTTGCACTTCACGACCTTCTTTGCCGGACACCCCAGGTTCAAATCCACCAGGTCGAAGCCGAGCCCTTCGACGATGCGCGCCGCCTCCGCGATCACCCGCGGGTCGCTCCCAAACAGCTGCGCCGAAATCGGATGCTCGTCGTCATAGAAATGGAGATAGCGCTTGGCCTTCTCGTCCTTCTTACGGAGTACGCCATCGGCCGATGTGAACTCGGTCATGATCAGGCCACATCCGCCCAGGTTGCGGATGAAGCGGCGGAAGACTGTGTCAGTCACCCCAGCCATGGGAGCCAGGACCGTCGCTGGGGCAATGGGGATGCTGCCGATGGAGACGCTGGCGGGCACGGGTCGCCGAGGTGCCGCTGGGGGGACAAAGCCTGCCCCTTCGGCAAACTCAGGGCAGGCTCTGAGCTTGTCGACGGAGGGGTCCGCTCCACCCGAGCCGTTCGAGTTGTCCCAGAACTTCTTCACGTTTCTATTCTACTTGGCGGTCCAAACGAAAGCCCCCGCCGCGAAGCGAGGGCTTAATTCTCAGCTATATCCGCTCTAATCCATGCCAAAGAAGTTAGCTCTTAGCCAGCTCGGCCTTAGCAGGTTCGGTCTTGGGCGCGTTTTTCGCGTACTTGCGGCGGAAGCGCTCCACGCGTCCGGCGGTATCCATTAGCTTCTGCTTGCCGGTAAAGAAAGGATGGCAGGCGGAGCATATTTCTACGCTGATGTCTCCTTTATGGGTAGACCGCGTAACAAACGCATTGCCGCACGCACAATGCACGCGCACTTCGTTATAAGCGGGATGAATGGCAGGCTTCATATGGGTTCAGACCTCGATACGAATCCTTAGATTCTACCGGAATGCCCCAGGATTCAGCAACGCGGAGCGGGCCTTCTGGGGCCTCTTGCGGGGCCTCTCCCGCCCTCAGAAGCGGAACTGATACGACACTTTCACAAAGAATTGCCGGCTGTCATTCATATAGCCCTTCGCCGTGTACAGTCCCGCCGGGCCTTCCGGGCCTGGAGTCAGCTCACGGTCCAGATTCTGCAGGTCGCTGTTATAGCCCACATAAATTGCGGTGCCCGGATGCACCAGGTAGGTGAGCAGGACGTCGGCGTTGAACTCCTTCTGCGTAGGCAGGTAGGTATAGGGGTAAATCGTGTTGCCCGGGGTATTCGCCAGCACTGAGTTGTACTGCAGAATCACCCGGAGTGAGAGTTGGGGCGTGAATTGCCAGTTCCACTTGCTGCGCACAATGTGATTATTCAAAATACCTTTGCCGATGGGAACGCCAGGGTTCTCGGAGAGGGCGGAAAGATATTCATTCTCGGTCGCCCGCAAGCGCTCAAACAGATAGGTATTTTCGATTTTCAGCGGCTTCATTGGACGGAACGTCAGGGTCGCGCTGGCCGTATTCAGGCGCGACAGAAGCGACTTTGGCAGCGCGTTCGCCGCCGGCACGAAATTCACTCCGTCGCCCCAGTCGTAGACCGCCGTCACAGCCACCTTCCGAAGGTACTGCGTGTAGAACCGGGCCTCGCTGCGGTGTTCGTGGTAGTCCTGGTTCTGGGTTACGCCGGGCAGGCCAATGAACGCGAAGTCTTGCGGCCTCAGCCGCTCCCGCAGCTCCTCGTAGGGATCGAAGTAGAGAAGCGTTTGTCCCCGTCCTTCAATCTTAAAATAGGGGTCATAGTACGTATCCAGCCGATTGCCTTCGTGATCGAAGACGTAGCGCTGGACCACCGAGGGTCCCCAGTTCAGAATCCAGCCCTTCTTCGGGCGGAAACGGTAATAGACCAGGTTGTAGAGTCCGCGAATGTCCACGCGGTTCACGAATCCGGGCACAGTGACGAACCCAGGACTGACGTCTTGGTAGCTGCCGTCGTAGTTGAAATGCAGCCCGTTGCGCACGACTTCGACTTTGTCGGCCGGCCCCGCGAAGTAGTTGCCGTTGCCGGCATTGCCCGAGCTGAAGGGGGACTGATTCGCCTCACAAGTCGAGAATAGGTTGGTGGCGTTCAGCCCCAGCAGATGACTCGAACTGGTAACCGCCTGGCCTTGCAGCGTCCAATTGGCATTCAGCTTTAGCCACGCGTCGGCTCCCCCAACGCGGTTGTATTCGCCGGTGGCCGGACATTCCCAGTCGGTGTAAATGACGCCCACGCTCGACTGCTTGAAAATGTCGCGGCTCGCGCGGGCAATCGTGAAATAGGAGCGGATGCCATAAAGATTATCCAAGCAGTCGAGAGAGAAACCTGGACAAGAACTTGGAATGGCCAGCCCCGGTGCGCGGTCATCGGTCGCCATCACTCCGACCGAATATGGCCCTTCCTTTCCCGTCAGCCGTATTCCAGCCGAAGGGTCCTGAATATTGCGCGTGAAAAACAAATCAAACGGCGTGCGAAAGTAGTCTTCATTCTCCAGAAAGAACGGCCGCTTTTCTGGAAAATACACTTCGAACCGCTGATTCACCGTAATCTGCGGATCTTCCGACTCCACTTGGCTGAAGTCGGGATTGGCCGTCATATCCACGACGAAGTGATCGTGGAAAACGACTTTTGCATCCATCCCGGTCTGGCCCTGCGCTGCCGCGCTCTGAAAAAACGGATTCTCTGGATCACGCGTATCCAGCCCGCGAAATCCACGCAGAATGCCATAGGGAATCAGCTCGATGTCGCGTCCCGGAGAAACCCCTTCCATCCCGTACAGCGTAGCCTCATCCCTCAGCCGGCCTTGCACTTTGCGGGAAACCTGCGGCCAGAATGATTCCTCGTTCTTGCGCGTTATGTTGCGATACAGAACGATTCCCCACTCCTGCTCTTTCGTCGCCGGAAAGCGCAGGCTCTTGAATGGAATCGCCATCCACACCACGAAACCGCGGCTGGTAACCTTGCCTCGCGAATCCCAAACCGCGTCCCAGGAGACATCCCAGTTGCCGCCGGTCTCTTGGCGTGATGCCTCGGTATAGATCGCATCCCATTGCACGCCCAGAGGCGTGGTCTGAAACTCATAGGCTCGACGCCGGTCATGAAAAGTATCGATCAGGACCGCGACCTGGTCGTCGTCATAGACCTCCTCGCGCGGTGACATCCGCGCCCGCACCTTGCCCGGGTCGTCAGAGCAGACAAACACGAGGTACAAATTCTTCTGGTCGTAGCCCAGATAGGCATCGGTCTCCTCCGACACCTTTTCTCCATCGTGTGGGTTGCGTTGCACGAAGCCCGTCACTTTCGCCATTTGCAGTGCGATCTCGCCCTCGGGCTTCATTCCCAGAAAGTTTTCCAGCGCGGGCGCACGGGTCAAGCGCGGAATGGTCAGCGCCGGCGGCGCCAATGCCAGCTTGGGCGCTGGCTTCACCTCCGGATTCTTTATCGGCGGTTCCGGCAACTGGGCCGATGGCGCAGGCAACTGCGGGGCCGGCTCGGGGTTCTGTCCTGGCGGCCCGGGCTTCGCCTCGGGAGGCGGAGGAGGATTCTGCGGAGTGGTTTGCGAATTTTGTCCCGGGGCATTCTGCGACGAAGCCGGACCCTGCGGCGGGCCCGCGCCCCATCCACCTTCCACGGCCCCAACTACTGTCACCGCGGCCGCCAGGAGGAGTCTCAGAAGACCTTTAACTGGAAAACTCCGATTTCGACCTAAACGCAAGGCACCCTCACCTATCCACACCCACCGTCTCCAGAAGAATCCAGCAAGATACACCATGAACGCATCTCGCAGAACAGCAAAGCATAGTCTTTAAGGTTTTCCGAACACGGTTATGCCGGGGTATTCGATGCGTGGGAATCGCAAGGGGAAGAGCCGTGTGCCAGAACTTCGGCTGCTGATGACTGCGTAGCGGACCCAGTACTAGCGCAAACTCTAGAACAACGAACTCTGTCGTCGATTCGGCGTGATCCCGAAATGATCGTAGGCGAGTTGCGTCGCCACGCGCCCGCGCGGAGTGCGGTTCAAAAATCCAATCTGCATTAGGAACGGCTCGTAGATCTCTTCAATCGCGTCCGGTTCCTCGGCCAGCACCGCCGCCAGCGTATTCAGGCCCACCGGCCCGCCCTGATATTTTTCGATAATCGTCAGCAGCAGCCGCCGGTCCACTTCGTCGAACCCATATTTATCCACTTCCAGCATCTGCAGCGCCGCCTGCGCCGTGGGCAAATCGATCTTGCCCGCCCCGCGCACCTGCGCGTAGTCGCGCACCCGCCGCAGCAGCCGGTTGGCGATGCGCGGCGTCCCCCGCGACCGGCCGGCAATCTCCATCGCACCCGCACCATCCACCTCAACTCCCAGGATCTCCGCCGACCGCTCCACGATCACGCGCAAATCTTGCGGAGTATAAAACTCCAGCCGCAGCACGATGCCAAATCGCGCTCGCAGCGGCGCCGAAATCAGTCCCGCCCGCGTGGTCGCGCCGACAAAGGTAAAGGGCTTCACTTCCAGCGTGTGCGTGCGCGCCGAAGGCCCCTGCCCAATAATAATGTCCAGCTTGTAATCTTCCAGCGCCGAATACAGCAGCTCTTCGAGCACCGGCTGCAACCGGTGAATCTCATCGATGAACAGGACTTGTTTCTCCTGCATGTTGGTGACGATCGCCGTCAGGTCGCCCTTGATCTGCAGCAAAGGCGCCGCCGTAGGCTGGAAATGTACGCCCAGTTCGTTGGCGATGATGTTGGCCAGCGTAGTCTTGCCCAGCCCCGGAGGCCCATAGAGCAACACATGATCCATGGCCTCGCCGCGCGACCGCGCCGCCTCGATCGCCACCGCCAGATTGTCTTTGACCTTGGACTGCCCAATGAACTCGTGGAGCCTCTGCGGCCGGAGCTTCAGCTCGAACGAAGAATCGTCCTCCACCGGGGCGGCCGACACCAGACGGTCGGGGCTGTCGTTCAGGTTGGGATTGTGCTTGGCGCTAGCCACTCGCCGGATGTTACCACGAACCAGTGGGATGGGTGCCGGTGCGTCACGCTTTCTGCCGCACGCTTCCGAACGACCCGATAGCTTGCCCACACAAGGCCTTCGAAGCTTGAAAAGACGGGCCCACTTAAGACGCTCTGGCGCGTGGCCCCCCACAGAACGAGCACGGAGGAGTCAACGATTGCGATAGCGACAGAGATGAACTTCGCCCCACACTGCGCCCGCCCCGCGATCAGGAAAGGCCATGCCACATCAGGCGGAGGTTTCCGCTTGGCAGGATCTTCTCCGCGCGCAACTTGTGGACCAAGTTTCCTTCACTCGCTACTCTTCCTCTTCCTTCACATCTCCCCGCGCTGTCTTGGCCTTCTCAATAATCTTTTCCTGCAACTGCCCCGGCACCGTGTCATAGTGGTGCATCTCCATGTTGAAGCTGCCGCGGCCCTGCGTCATTGAGGTCAAATCCACGCCGTAGGTCAGCATCTCGGACATCGGCACCTCGGCTTTCACTACGGTGTTGCCGCCCTTGTTGTCCATGCCCTGGATACGTCCCCGCCGACTGTTCAGATCGCCCATGATCGAACCGGCAAACTCGTCAGGCACCGTGATTTCCACCACCATAATCGGTTCGAGCAGCGTGGGCTTGGCCTGTTCCATCGCCTTCTTGAACGCGATGCGCCCTGCCATCTGAAACGACAAATCGTTCGAGTCGACATCGTGATACGACCCGTCATACAGAATCACCCGGAAGTCCACCACCGGAAATCCCGCCAGATACCCGCGCGCCGCCGCATCCCTGATTCCCTTCTCCACCGCGGGAATGTAGTTCTTCGGAATCGCGCCGCCGAAAATATCGTTCACAAACTCAAACTGTCCGCCCCGCGGCATGGGCTCCATCTTAATCTTGCAATCGCCGTACTGCCCGTGCCCGCCCGTCTGCTTCTTGTGCCGTCCCTGCACATCGGCCTTGGCGCGGATCGTCTCGCGGTAAGGAACCTTGGGCGCTTTCAAAACCACTTCGGTGTGATACCGCTTCTTCAGCTTCGAAACCGTAACCTCAATATGCTGCTGCCCCGTTCCAGCGATGAGAAACTCTTTGGTTTGCGGATCGCGGAAGAAGCGCAGCATCGCATCTTCCTCCATGAGTTTGTGGATCCCGGGCCCCAGCTTGTCTTCATCCGCGCGGCTCTTGGGCTCGATCGCGAACGTAATCGCCGGCTCCTGCAGCTTCACCCGCGGATACAGAATCGGCGCGGCCTTATCTCCAAGAGTGTCGCCGGTGAGTGTGTCTTTCAACTTTGCCACCGCGCCAATATCTCCCGCATGCAACTCCGTCGCCGGCACCGCCGTCTTTCCCTGCATGATGGAAATGTGCGACAGCTTTTCCGCCGATCCGCGCGAGAAATTCTGCACCGCGGCCTCGTTCTTCAGCACGCCGGAGAAAACCTTGAAGTAAGAAATCCTCCCGGCAAAAGCGTCCGAAACCGTTTTAAACACATACAACGACACCGGCTCCGAATCCGTCTCACGCCGCTTCGGTGCGTCTCCATTCCCCGCGGCCGCCGGTTCGCCCTGCACCCATTCATGCTCGGAAGGCGCCGGAGTGTAGTCCACAATAAAATCCATCACCCGGTCCGCGCCGATGTTTCCCAACCCCGAAGCAAAGACCACGGGAAAGAGCTTGTCCTCACGAATCGCATTATGCAGCGCCGGGATCAGATCTTCTTCCGCCAGCGTCCCTGCATCGAAGAACTTCTCCATCAGCTTGTCATCGCCCTCGGCCACCAACTCGACCAGCTGCTCGTGCGATTCCTGCACTTGCGCTCTCAGGTTGGCCGGAATCTCCGTCTCCTTGCCTTTTCCGTTGCCTCCCAGCTCATAGGTGTATGCCTTCATGCGCACCAGGTCGACCACACCGCTCAGATTCTTCTCACTCCCGATCGGCAGCTCAATCGGAATCACATTCCGCCCAAACGCGTTGATCAGCGACTCCAGCACGCGCTCCGCATTCGCCCGGTCGCGGTCCATGCGGTTCACCACAATCAGCCGTGGAGTCTTGTACTCCTCGCAATCGTTCCACACCCGCTGCGTGACCACCTCCACGCCGGCCACGCCGTCCACCACCACGACCGCCGCGTCCACTACCGGGAGCACCATCTTGGCCTCGTGCACAAACATGTTGAACCCAGGCGTATCGATCACATTGATCTTCGTCTTGCCCCACTCCACATAAGCCGCGGACGCCGCAATCGACATCTTGCGCGCGATCTCTTCCTCGTCGTAATCGGTGGTTGCCGACCCGTCGTCCACGCGTCCCAGCCGCGACGTGGCCCCCGCCGTGTACAGCATGGCCGCGAGCAGCGAGGTCTTCCCGGCATGACCATGCCCAACAATCGCTACATTACGAATATTTTCTCCGGAATAAACTTTCACCAGTAGGCTCCTTCGCAGGCGTGGAAAGAGAGAAGGCCCAGAGTAGGATCGGTCGAGTATACAGGCCAGCCCAACATCACCTGCCAAAACTTAGGATGCTACCACGCGGGAAGCCGCGGCCTCAACCCACAAACTCAATGAACTCAAGGGGGGCACAGCCGCCCTCGGCTGTCCAACACCCCAGCTCGCCATCCAAACTCCTTCCTCGTCCATGTCCCCGGGGGATCCGTGCAAAAGAAGTTGCCGCCGTAGTATCATCCTCCCCATGCTGGGCAACCGCACCAACCAGCAGTGGATCTCTCAATATGCGTCCAGCCATCAGCATCCCGTGAACCGTGCCTGCCACACGCTGGGCATCCCGACCATCTTAGTTTCGCTCGCGGTTTTTCTCGGTAGCATCTTCTTCCACCGCCTGTGGCCCTACGCGCTAGCCCTGTTTGTCCTGGGATGGATTCTCCAATTCGTCGGCCATGCCTTCGAAGGCAAGCCCCCGGAATTCTTTTCCGACTGGCGTTTCCTGCTGGTCGGCGCCCGCTGGTGGTGGGCCAAAATCCAGGGCAAAGCCTGAAGCCTCCATGTTCCCTCAACTGGCCCGCTTCACCGACCTTGGCTTGCCCCTCATGCGCCTCATGGTTTGAGCCGCACATCCGGTACCGTGCGGTACCGGCCTTCCCTTGCATCCATTCGGGATCTTGTTCTATGCTGACCCCACGTTGAAGTGCCGATTCACACAGGAAGCATGCATCGCCTAACCGCCAGATTTCTGCTGCTGCTCGCCCTGGTGGGAAATCTTGCCCCACTGGCGCTCGCAGCTACGACGGCGCCGCCGCGTGCATGCTGCCTCCGCAAGGGCGTTCATTCCTGCCACGATTCGCTGGACTCAGACTCCGGACAGCTTGTCATCCGCGACGCCAGTTGTTGTAACCACGATTGCTGCCGAGCAACGATCTCGGCCCAATGGGCTCATCCGAAGGCGCGGGCGGCTGCCTTTTTCCTGCAACCCATCCATGGGCGCGTAACCGTACCCCGACCGGAATCCCCCGCTACCGCTTCCGCCGAGTTCCAATCTACCCGCGCCCCGCCTGCCTGCTGAAGCTGTCTCCCGCTTGACCAATTTCTTTGGCTTAACGCCTAAGGCGCTTCTCGCCGGAGCGTTGTCGCAGTTCGCCACGGAGATCACG
>Ga0182015_10000501_pt1 | contig 56101 bp, 48 predicted proteins | sample 712P3MmetaG_FD_120478 | JGI IMG/M metagenome (GOLD analysis project Ga0182015, IMG submission 120478) | Permafrost microbial communities from Stordalen Mire, Sweden - 712P3M metaG | ecosystem: Environmental > Terrestrial > Soil > Wetlands > Permafrost | place: Sweden: Stordalen | collected...
CAGAATCCGGCTTATAGGCTCACCCGTTAATTTTTTTCTAGTTACAGGCGTTTTCGAGTAATCCAACAGCAGCGCCCCTCACGCTCTGTAATAGCGGCATTATTGTCGGCGAAATTCTCCGTGTAAGTCCTGACGAGGAAAAGCGATCTGCTTCGAGTTGCTGCGCACTTTCAAATCCTGCGCGCGAAGACCGAAGTGTTCGCCAACGCGTTTCTGAATCAGACGCGATGCGAGCCGTAAGTCCGGCGTTCTCTGATAGCTCCACGGAAAAGACCGAAAATGACTGGTCGTTAACGTTCGTGCCAAATACTAATTCAATTTTAATCCTGACTTTAACGGATCAGGTTATTTGACTGTATAAGCTTTGTGGTTCAACTACTCGCGAGGATTTGCTCTGATGTCAAAAGAAGAAAATAAAAAAGCAACGCAGGTCTGTCCTAACTGTGGCAGCGAGACCGTTTACCGATCGCGTCGGCGCGGAAAGATTGAGCGGTTGTTACGCATTCTAACCATCGTTCCGTTTCGATGTGAGACTTGCTGGAATCGATTCTTTCGACGGGCAGCATAGAACGATCGGCTGGCCACATTCAAAGCACGGATAGCGTCGCGTAGCGGGAACGAAATCAGGTCCCCAACAAATTGATTTGTAGTTTCTGATAGCCGTGCTCGCGCGCCCATAGATCGAGAGGAATTGTCGCAAGCTCGTCCACCAGGGGAACGGCGAGGCCTGTCTTGGTCAAATCGACGGTTTTTAGATACGTGTGGCATGTTTCGCACACGTCCACGCGGACATGCGCGATTTCCGGGGCTGAATAGAACGCCATTTGCGGTTCTCTCTCTTCACCGCAGGCAGGACAATAAATTCTTCGAAAATTCCACTCGTGCGCACATAGCATACAAATCAGCGACTTCTTCGCGCCGTCTCCTTCTCCGCGCAAGACGCCTACAACGGGTTTGCCGCCGCACAACGGGCAAAGGGACGGAGTTCCATCCAGATGCATGGCGGCGCGCCGGTTGGCGAGATACTCGGCGTAGGGCTGAAGGAAAATCCAGGCCAGCAGTCGTTTTGAAGGAATCAGGTCGTCCGCTTCGTGAGTTTCGTCTTCTGCTTCCGCGTTAACGTCCGCCGGCGATTCCGCTTCAGCTTGCCAAAAATCTTGGATGGCCTGCTGCCAGGCTGCTGAACCCTTCCGCGACAATTCGGCTGCGGCCTGCGCAAGTGGCACCGGAGCAATCTGCTCGATCGCGGATAGAAAACTAGGAAATTTCGGGAGGAGAGCGAAGAAGTCCAGTTCGCCCCGTAACGGTTTCTCGCTCAAGATTTTCGGCGAGACGGGCGGCGTCTTCTGCATTTCCTCATAAAGACTTTTTTGAAATGTGGCTACCCGCGAGTAGAAACGCAATCCTTCGGCAGCGAATGGATATGTGGAAGTTAATTCGTCGGCGCGCCGGATTCGGCGTTCCCACTGCGACAGGGTCATTCGTTGGGTCGAGCTCGACCGGTGACCTTGTAATACCATTTGCGATGGAAGGTCCAGGCCCAAGCGCGCGTAACCGTTCCATGAATCATGGAACCGAAACTTCCTTCTTCCAGGATGGTGCTCATATACACGTGAATCAGGAATAGGCCGATGGTGATCAGCGCTACGCTGGCGTGGATGAGGATAGCCACGTAGCGCAGGACGTGAAAATTCCACGGAACGGCTTCGACGTACCACAGAGCAAAGCCGGAAAGGAGAAGAAGAATCGTGCTTCCAACCATTGCCCAAAAGTAAAGTTTCTGACCCCAGTTGAAACGTCCGACAGGAGGAAGTTTGTCGTCCTCATTTTCTATGTAGGCTTGAATGCTATCGGCCCAGACCCGATCGTCGTTATCCACTTCCATATCCCCGCTCCAGTGCAGGAACATCATGAACTGGGACACGGTGAAAAAAATGCCGAACCACGGGTGCCAGAATCGAGCGGTAGGTCCGCCGCCGACAATTGCCGCCATCCAATATAGGTAAGGTGTCCAGAAAGCGAGTCCGGTGATCAAGCAATAGGTATAGGTCAAAGCGCCAAGCCAATGGTTCACCCGCTCGACCATGGTATAACGCGGGATGAGTTCTTCGTCGAAGGCCGTGATTGTCCGCGCGCGCGGTGTTGTGTCGGTGGTGCTCATGAAGGCCTCCGATCTTCGGGTGGGATCGGTTCTTCCTTTTTCGGCCCGAATCGCATGTAATGCAGCGCCAAACCGACCAACCCTCCTAACATCGCCAAATTGCCGATCCACTTCAGCGGACCTTTCCACAGGCGCACCGACAGGGGAATGTGAGGATCCCGCGGCAATCCGCCATACAGCTCAGGATTCTTGGCATCGTGGAGAACGTAAATTACGTGAGTGCCGCTTACACCGGCCGGATCGTACACTCCGGCATCGGGGAAGCCGGACTGGTGGCGAAGCTGATCCGCGCGCGTTTCGGCCAATTCTTTCATTTCTGATTTTGTGCCGAAATGCAAGCAACCGGTCGGGCACGCCTTGATGCAGGCCGGTTCAAGCCCTACCGACACGCGGTCGTTGCACAGCGTGCATTTGAAAACTTTGCGCGCCGTCGGACTGAATTTTGGAATATTGAACGGGCAGCCGGTGATGCAGTAGCCGCAACCGATGCAGTGCGCTTCCTGAAAATCCACGATGCCATTGGCGTACTGCACGATGGCTGCGTCGGCCGGACAAGCCGCCAGGCAGCCGGGATCTTCGCAGTGCATGCACTGGTCTTTGCGCATCAGCAGCATCATGGTGCCGTCGTCGCGCTCGTGTTCGTTGAACTTAATCAGGTTCCAGTAATTCCACGCGGTTTCCGGCATGGTCTGGTAGCTGTTGTCGAACTTCGTTTCGCTGAAGGTGTAGCCGTTCCATTCCAGGCAGGCTACTTCGCACGCTTTGCAGCCAATGCAGGTGGTGGTGTCCACGAGTTTGCAGACTTGATATTCGCGATTGAGCCCAGCCCCCGGAACGGTACCGGCGTGCCCTGAAATCCTGACTATTTCGGTTGAAGCCTGGCTCATCGCTCGCTCCTAGGCCTTTTCGATCTTCACAAGAAAACCCTTGGATTCAGGTGTATGTGCATTTGGATCCGTCACCGCCGGAGTAAGCAGATTCGCCGGAGTGCGCGCATCTTTCCCTTCGTCTTCCTGGATCCCGCGGAAGCCTTGATGAATCGGCAATCCAATCTGATAGACCTTTTTCCCGTCGATCATCATCGGCTTCAACCGACGCGTTACAAACGCCTTCGCGGTGTAAGTTCCACGCGCGCTGATCACGTGAATCATATCCGTCCCGCGAATTCCTTTTTCGTTCGCCAGCTCTACGGGTATTTCCACGAATGGCTCGGGGATCAACTGAACGTTCATCGGATTGTTTTTCGTCCAGTAGTGATATTGCTCGGTTAGCCGGTAGGTGGTGCACACGATGCTGTATTCTTCCGGGTCGCCAAACTTGTCGTAGGGGGTCTTGAACTTCTTCACCAGCGGATTGTTTGATTGCTGTGGATGTAACAAATTTTTGGTCGGGCTTTCTATGGGTTCGTAGTGTTCGGGGAACGGCCCGTCCGCGAGCACCCCGATGGGAGCAAACAATCGGCCGACACCTTCTGGATTCATGATGAAAGGCCCCATGTGATCTTTCGGGTGGGAGTCAGGCTTAAAGTCAGGAACATCATTGCCGGCCCATTTTCCGGCAGCTTCGTTCCACCATACCTGCTTCCGGGTGGGATCCCAGGGTTTGCCTTCAGGATTACAGGACGCGCGGTTGTAGAGCACGCGCCGGTTGGCCGGCCATGACCACGACCAGTTGGGGAAAACGCCCATTCCAGATGGATCTTCAGTTCCGCGGCGCTGGATTTGTGCTCCGGCTTCCGTCCAGCACCCGGAGTAAATCCAGTTGCCGCACATGGTCGTGCCGTCGTCTTTCAGCCATGCAAAACCGGGAAGCTGCTGGCCCGCTTTGATCACTTGTTTCGTCACAGGATCTGTCAGGTCGGCAAGCGCTTTGCCATTGAGCTCCATGGCTACTTGGGAAAGCGACGGGTGGGCCGAGTCGGCGTAGGCCCAACTCAAATTCAGGATGGGATCGGGAAATTTCCCGCCGTCCTTTTTGTACAAGTCGCGGACGCGCAAGAAAATTTGCGCGATGATGTCCTGATCGAGCCGTGCCTGTCCTGGAGGCGGGACTGCAGCATATTTCCAGGTTACCCAGCGCGCCGAGTTCGTCATGCTGCCATCTTTTTCGGCGAAACCTGCGCAGGGCAACCGGTACACTGTCGTGTTGATGGTTTTTTGTTCGTCAGCTGTGATACCCGGAGCTCTCCAGAATTCGCTGGTCTCATCCTGATAAATCTCGCCCACCACCAACCAGTCGGCCTTCTTCAGCGCATTGATATTCTTGTTCGTGTCCGGCCCGATCATGACGCCGTTCATACCGAAGGCCATCATGCCCTTGACCTTGCCGTTGTACATGTCGTCCCAAATGTGGGTCCACGAATAATCGCGGTCAATCTTAGGAAGGTAATCGAACGCGAAACCATTTTCTTTCGTGGCCGCGTCGCCGTACATACCCTTCAGCAGGGAAATGAAAAACTTTGGCGTGTTCTGGTAGTAATTCATCGAATCCCACGGCGTTGGTTTCGACGACGTTGGCGTGACGCGCTTCAGATAAGTAGCCAAGTCTACATCGGCGGGGACAGGCGCCTTCAGATAGCCGGGCAAACTGTCGAACAATCCAGCCATGTCTGTGGCGCCCTGAATATTCGAATGTCCGCGCAATGCGTTCACTCCGCCGCCCGCTCTCCCAACGTTGCCGAGAAGAAGCTGTATCATCGCAGCTGTGCGAATGATTTGCGTTCCGAAGGTATGCTGCGTCCAGCCAACCGCGTAGATGATGGTTGCAACTTTTTTCATGTCGCCGTCTTTGCGGACCGATGTGAACATGTCGACGGCCTTCAGATACTGATCCTTTGGGATGCCGGTGATTCGCTCAACGACCTCGGGCGTGTAGCGGGAGTACTGCTGCTTCATCAGTTGGAACACGCAACGCGGATGTTCGAGCGTCAGGTCGTAGGCGACGTTTTGCGGTAGATGAGGAGGAGGGGCCGCGCCGCCAACCTTGCCCGGTTCGGGTTCTGGTGCGTGACCGGTCGCTCCAGCCGCGCCGCCTGAACCGCCCACTCCTTCGTAATTCCATGTGGATAGATCGTACTTGCCGGTCGCGGAATCAAAGCCTGAGTAAAGGCCGTCCTCGGGCAGTTTGAAGCCTTCCTTAACGATGAACGCCGCGTTGGTGTAGTTGACCAGATATTCCTTCGCAATGCGGTTGTTCTCAATTGCGTAACGGATCAGGCCGCCGAGGAATGCAATGTCGCTGCCGGCGCGAATTTGCACGAAGAGGTCAGCAGTGGAAGATGTGCGTGTAAACCGCGGATCCACCGAAATTAGCTTGGCGTTGCGATTGCGTTTGGCCTCCATCGCCCACTTGAATCCGCAGGGATGGTTCTCGGCAGGATTCCCGCCCATGATCAACATCATGTCGGTGTTCTTGATGTCGATCCAGCCGTTGGTCATCGCCCCGCGTCCGAATGTTGGTCCCAAACTTGAGACCGTGGGGCCGTGTCAAACACGGGCTTGGTTTTCTAAATATACCAAGCCCAAACTCCTCATAGCCTTTACGACCAGGTAATTGAACTCATTTGTGTCGGTGCAGCCGCCGATAAATGAAATGCCCTCGCAGCGATTCGCGAGATGGCCATTCGCGTCTTTCTCAATAAAGGTCTCGTCCCGCGTTTTCTTGGTCCAGCGCGCAATCTCATCCAGCGCGTCATCCCAGGAAATGTCCTGCCAGTCTGTCCCGCCAGGTCTGCGAACTTGCGGCTTGATCAACCGCCGTGGGTTCAGCATATCCTGTTCGAGCGACGAGCCTTTGGGGCACAGTGTCCCGCGATTAGTAGGATGGTCCGGATCGCCTTCAACGTGAACTACTTGCGGCGTAACGTTTTTAGCCTTGTCGCCGATGGTGTAGATCAGGACGCCGCAGCCAACCGCGCAGTAAGGACACGTTGACCGCGTCTCGGCAGCACGCGCGATCTTTAATTCCTTTAGCTGGGCGTAGGCGGGCTTGAGGTCGAAACCGAAGATGGTGGCGGCAACACCGCCGACAGCCGCTACCTTGAAGAACTCTCTGCGCGATGCCTGCATTGAGGGCCTCCAAATCGTTCAAAAGTCGGCGGACCTTATATTTATTAGACTTAGACCTAGCGCTTGTCAAGCGTTATGAAGTACAAAATAACGCTCGTTCAGCGTCAACCTAAGAGATGTGCAAGCCCGCAGAACGGACGCACGAATTTGAAATTTATAACCAAGCGAAAAAGGGATATTCCGTGAACAGATTCCCGTACCGCCGTTCCATTATCACGTGCCTGGCCGTAACGCTGATGGCGGCGTATGCTTCGGCACAGAAATCCTACGACCCCGGAGCATCCGATACCGAGATTAAGGTTGGTAACATCGCTCCCTATACGGGCTGGGCTAAGGAATATGCCAGTATCGCTCGCGCGGAAACCGCTTATTTCCAGATGGTCAACGACCGCGGCGGAATCAACGGGCGGAAAATAAACTTTATCAGTCTGAATAATGGGTCGGAAGTCGCTAAGTCGATCGATCTGGCGCGGAAGTTGGTGGAAGATGAAAAGGTCTTGCTGATTTTCAGCTCTATCGGAACGGAGGGCAATCTCGCGATCCGCGGTTATTTGAACGAAAAGAAAATTCCGCAATTATTCGTGCAGTCTAGTTCCGCGGTTTTCAACGACCCTGCGCATTTTCTCTGGACCATGGGATTTTTTGCCAGCTACCGAAGCGAGGGGCTCGCGTATGCGAAGTACATTTTGCGGAACAAGCCAGCCGCAAAAATCGCGATGCTCTACTCAAATGACGATACCGGCAAAGACTATATTGCAGGAGTGCGCGATGGGCTGGGTGACAAAGCGTCGTCGCTAATCGTCAAGGAAGTTTCATACCAGGTATCGGACCCAACGCTTGATCCACAAATCGTTGTGCTCAAAGATTCCGGAGCCGATGTTTTCTTCAATTTCTCCATTGGGCCGTTCGCCACGCGAGCGATAAGGGCGGCGTACGATCGCGACTGGCATCCGCTGCAATTCATTCCGAATGCTTCACTCTCCGTGGCAGCGTTTCTCGATCCCGCTGGTCTTGAGAATCTACGGGGATCATCACGAATGCGCGGTCCAAAGGCTGGTTGTTTCCTAGGGCCCAAAATGATCCAGCCGTGCGCGATTTCCTCGATTGGATGAAAAAGTACAATTCGCAGGCAAGCCTGCGCGATCAAGACAATGTCGCCGGCTACGAGCGTGCGCAAGTGTTAGTCGAGGTATTGAAGAAGTGTGGGGACGATCTCACGCGCGCGAACGTGATGAAAAAAGCGGCCAGTTTGGACTTTGAACTGGGAATGCTTCGCCCCGGAATCAAAATCACGACGAGTTCGGCCGATTATCAACCCATCAAACAGTTGTTCTTGATGCGTTTCGACGGCAAGGAATGGATCCCGTTTGGAAGTACGATCGATGCGAACTGAAAAGATAGGAACTATTCCGGGGCGAATTCAACACGGTTGCGTCCGCGATGCTTGGCGGTGTAAAGAGCCAAGTCGGCTTGGCTCAAAAGAGAACTGAAATCGGGAGGCAGCAGTCCCTGTTCACCTTGAAAACCGGAAATGCCAAAGCTCGCGGTGACCTTTACCACGCGGTTTCCGAAGAAGAAATCCTGTTCCTCAAACTGCCTTCGAACCCGTTCTACTACAGACACGACGTTTTCCTTGTCCGCGTGAGTCAAAATGAAAAGAAATTCTTCGCCGCCGATGCGTCCGCAGATATTGGAGCGCCGCGAGTTGGTTTTTAGTATTTCCGCAAATCTTTTCAGAACTTTATCGCCTGCATCGTGACCGCTGGAATCGTTCACACTTTTAAAATTATCCAGATCGGCCATCACGACCCAGAAAGGAAAACCGTGGCGGGCCGCTCCACTGAGTTGGCGAGGAGCCCATTCATCGATCGCGCGGCGGTTGGGAAGGCAGGTCAAGGAATCGGTGAGCGCCAGTTCTTCCAGCAAACGGTTTTTGGCTTCCACTTGCCGGTGCAATTCCACCAGCCTGCGTCCCACTTCAACGCGCGCTAGCAATTCTTCGGGGTGGAATGGCTTAGTGAGGTAGTCATCCGCACCGGCAGCCAGTCCTTTCACCACATTCTCTTTGTCGGATACGCTAGTCAAAATTATTACGTAGGTATAGGGGTTTTGGTTTCTCGCGCGTATGCGCTGGCATAACTCAATGCCGGTCAGATCCGGCATCACCCAGTCCGTAATCACGATGGCGGGAATGTGTTGCCCTAACAAATCAATTGCTTCCTGACCGCTTCGAGCCACTAGGAGCGAATAATTGGCATCGGTGAAAGCTTGTTCGACCAGCTTGCGGTAAACGGCTGAATCGTCGGCGACCAGTACTTTCAGACGGTCTTGCGCGGCCATCTCACCTCGAACTGTCGTCACTTTCAGTTGGTGGTTGCGGGTGATGCAATGCGATTGACAGATTGACTAATGCTAGCACAAGGTGGCCGCGGAACAAGTCTTAGTCACCCTAGAGATGCTTCCCCCCAGGTGCAGATACGTGCACAAATCAGCAATAAAACTGGGACTGTATTTTTTTATTCACGGAGGCGAGTGCGCTCGTCGGTTTTGCCTAAATGGAGAAGAAGGTAAGTTGTAGTGAGATTCCACGCAAGAGTTGCGGCCCCCGGATTGTAAGAGAGCCGAACGTCGCAGAAAAAGCCATGATCTGCGTTGGAAAACTCAACGTTTACGTAGGTTTTACCCAGGCGTTTGCATTCGTCTGCGATCGCGCGAATCTGTTCGACGCCGATATGTTTATCAAGACCGCCCCAGAAAAACAGTATAGGTGCATGCAGATCGGCTATTTTAGGCAGTAGCGCGGTCGCGATATTTCCGCCGTAAAATGAGATGGATGCCTGCAGCGGGAGCGTGGCGCAAGCCAGGAAAGAAACGCGTCCGCCAAGGCAGAATCCGACGCTGGCGATTTTCTCAGGCATAACATGCGAGTTGTTTTTCAGCCAATCGTAAGCGGCGCGTATATCTTCGATTGTGCCTTTCTCCGTCATTGCCTTCATATGAGGCACGACGGACTGGAAGTCGTCATATTTCCCCTCAAAGCCGGGAGCGGTGCGATGGTAAAGTTCCGGAGCGATTGAGGCGTAACCTTCGCGAGCAAATCGTTCGGTCACGTCGCGGATATGCGCGTTCACACCGAAGGCTTCCTGGAACACAAGCACGCCGGGATGCTTGCCCTCGTCCGAAGGGCGCGTTACGTAAGCATTCATCTCGGTTCCATCACCGACTTTTAGCGAAACTTTGTCTGTCGTAATATTTTTCATAAAAGGCCCTCAAATAAGGAGTGCGAAATATTCTTTCGAAAGCATTCTATAGGGTTTTTTAGCCATGGGAATATCGAATCAATCGATCGCTCGTTTGCATCCAACTCTGACATGGAGGCTCTTATATGAGTTTGAAACAGTATGTGACGCTGGGACGTTCCGGACTGCGAGTGAGTCCGCTGGCGCTTGGCACCATGACATTTGGCACTGAATGGGGATGGGGAAGCGAACCGGCAGCCGCGCGGCAGGTATTCGATGGATATATCGAGCAGGGCGGAAATTTCATCGACACCGCGGACGGCTATACCAACGGAAAGAGCGAAGAACTACTTGGCCATTTTATCGCCGAGCGTGGATTGCGCGAACGTTTGGTTCTAGCGACGAAATTTACCTTCAATGCCGACCCGGCGAACCCGAATGCAGGCGGCAACGGCCGCAAAAATATCTACCGGGCGCTGGAAGGTTCGCTGCGCCGCCTGAAGACCGATTACATTGATTTGTATTGGATGCATGTGTGGGACATGGTTACTCCGGTTGAAGAAGTTCTCTCAACAATGAACGATCTGGTTCGCGCAGGCAAAATCCGCCATTTTGGATTTTCGGACGTTCCGGCCTGGTACGTAGCGCGCGCGCAAACGTTGGCAGAAAAAGAAGGCAAGGAAAGACTCGTCGCGCTGCAACTGGAGTATTCACTCATTGAGCGCAACATTGAACGCGAGCATGTTCCAGTCGCGCAGGAACTCGGCATTGGAATCTGTCCATGGAGTCCACTTGCCGGCGGTTTTCTCAGCGGGAAATATCGGCGCGAGGGAAATACGGGACGAGGCGAAGGCCGGCTTGACGCGGCGAAGTTCGCTCAGCTCACGGACCGTTTTACCGAGCACAATTGGCGCGTGCTGGACGCGCTTCTGGATGTGGCTAAACAGCTAAACAAGAAACCCGTGCAGGTGGCTTTGAACTGGGTGGCGACGCAACCGGGAATCACCTCAACCATCATCGGAGCTTCGAACACGGAGCAATTGCAGGATAATCTCGGAGCGATTGAGTTCACGATTCCGCCGGAACTTAGAAAGCGTTTGGATGATGCCAGCGCGATTGAACTGTTCCACCCTTACACATTCTTCGAGCCCTTCATCCAAAACAGGGTCAAGGGAGAAAATCCCCTGCGTGCCTGGAGTCCTGCCTGCCGTCAGCCCGATGCATCGCGGGAAAAACCCGCTGAGAAACCGAAGGCGAATGCAGCCGAGAAATAAGTTGGTCAGGCTTTAGATGAAATTCTATCGAGGACCCGCGACCGATCATTTTGACGGCCAGCGTTTTTATAACCCCGGAGAAAGGCTCCGTGGCACGGGCAGCGTGCTGAAGTGGATGATGAACCGCAAGCCCGGGCCATGGCCCAAATGGATCGACGATCCGATGGGAGCGCCACCTCCGGAGCGCGTCACCGGCAAGCGCATCAGAGCCACTTTCGTAGGCCACTCAAGCGTCCTCATTCAAACCGGCGGAGTAAATATTCTGTGCGACCCGATATGGTCGATGCGCGCCACCCCATTTTCTTGGATTGGACCGCGCAGACATCGCGCACCCGGGATTCGATTCGAAGATTTGCCTCCTATCAATATTGTTTTGCAAAGTCACGATCACTACGATCACCTTGATATCCCCACGCAGCGGCGAATCGCTTCGCAATGGCAACCGAAGTTCGTTGTGCCGCTTGGCCTGCGCTCTCGATTTGAAAAACATAAGATCGCGTCAGTCGAACGAATCAGCGAGTTGGATTGGTGGCAATCAGTAGTGATTTCAGGAAAATTGAAAATCACTTGCGCGCCCGCCAGGCATTTTTCCGGTCGCGGATTCCGCGATCGCAATAAAACTCTTTGGTGCGGATACTTGATCGAAGGTCCCGGCGGTGTAATTTATTTTGCAGGAGATAGCGGCTACGGACCGCATTTCGGCGAAATCAGGCATCGGTTTCCGGAAATTCGTCTCGCCTTTCTTCCCATCGGAGCTTATCTCCCCGAATGGTTCATGGGGCCAGTTCATGTGTCTCCAGCTGACGCGGTCCGCGCTCACGAAGAGCTCGGCGCGGCGAATAGTATCGCAACTCACTTTGGCACTTTTCATTTGGCGGATGACGCAGAAGATCAGCCCGCAAGGGAATTGCGAGAAGCGCTTGCATCGCGCAAACGAGTGAACCCTTTCTGGATTCTAGGTGTCGGCGAAGGACGCGACATTCCGTAAATTCGCGGCGTTCAGGAATTCAGTTGCAGTTTTAACTGCTTCTTGGATCCGCCGGCTGCGGACTTTCGCCGCGCGGGTTTGTCCGAGGGATATGTAACTTTTTCGCCGCGCACTTGCGCAAAAGGAGTCAGCTCATGCTCATTTGCCGGCGTCGTGCTCATGATGTGCTTAACCTCGATTTTACGCGCGGTAAGGGCGTCTGCTACCAGCGACCGGTGGCAGCGCCACGGGACTGCTTCAGCGCACATCAACACGGTCGGCTTGTCTTGACTAAGTTCGATCGCGCGCGATAGAGCAGTTTCGAATTCAGGCGTGTCCATATAGTCGGCATAGCCGCGAAAGCTTGCGTTATGCCAGCCAATGTTTTTCGAATCCGGTTTCGGACGACGCAGTCCGCCTAGTTCTTTCAAATGGATGTATTCGATGCCGGCAGCCTTCAGCGACGGTCCCAGCGCCTCGATGCTATATTGCGGATTGCGACGCGAACGAGGGATCGTGCGGATATCGATCAGACGTTGTACTCCATGCGCTCTCAGCAATTCCAGGAACTCTTCGAAAGCTCGGGTCGAATGCCCGATCGTAAAGGTCGTTTGTTTCTCGCCTTTAGACGTTTTCTGAGTTTTCGAACCCATTGATGGATCATACGGCAGGCGGCTCCGCGCGGTCGAATTCCGTGCCAAGAATTTTGCTTCGGCGATGAAGCCTGAACGGCGATAATAGAAACTCTTCACGCTATTCGTGGAAATGGGCTGCGGATTTTGACCTGAGGGCGTATGGCGGAAATCAAAGCATTGTTCTGGGACAACGGCGGCGTGTTCCTAACGAACGGATGGGATCGCAATTCGCGCCGCGCGGCCGTAGAGAAATTTCATCTCGATTGGAACGACTTCGAAGACCGCCATGAATTGATGCTCGACGCTTTTGAAACTGGCCGTGCTTCAATTGATGATTATCTCCATCGCACAGTTTTTTACCGTGAACGCCCGTTCTCATCAGATGATTTCAAAACGTTCATGTTCGACCAATCGCAACCATATCCAGAACCGCTCGCGTTCCTGGGACAGATTGCCCGGAGCCGGCGATTTCTGATGGCCTCGCTCAATAACGAATCGCGCGAAATCAATGAATACCGCATTGATAAATTTGGGTTGCGAGATTACTTCGAAGCCTTTTTCAGCTCATGTTATTTGGGAGTACGCAAGCCGGATCCTGGAATTTACAAACTGGCGCTGAAAATCACTCAGCAAAAACCCGCGGAGTGTATTCTGATCGATGACCGCGGATTGAATCTGGAAGTCGCACGTGAAGTCGGGATGCAAACCATATTATTCAAAGATCTCGCGCAATTGCGAAACGAATTGGCAGGCTTTAACATTTCATTCAGCGAAAAATGATCAGGAGGAAATTTCATGGAATTGGGAATGGTTGGCCTCGGCAAAATGGGCGGGTTCATGACGGAGCGGCTTTTGCAGGGTGGTCATCGCGTGGTCGCCTATGACCGCACTCCAGTGGCGGTGCAAGGCATGGTTGGCAAAGGCGCTACGGGAGCGGATTCGCTCGACAAAATGGTCGCGCAGCTCAAGGCGCCGCGCGTCGTCTGGCTGATGGTTCCTTCCGGCGCGCCAGTCGATCAAACGATCGAACAGCTTCTTCCGCACTTGTCGGAAGGCGACACGATCGTCGATGGAGGTAATTCATATTACAAGGACACCATTCGTCGCGGCGAAGCGCTGGCACCCAAGAAGATAAATTTTGTGGACTCCGGTACGAGCGGTGGAGTTTGGGGTTTGAAAGAAGGCTACAGCATGATGGTCGGCGGCGATGCGGATCTTATCAAACGCATCTCGCCGATCTTTCAAACACTTGCTCCCGGACCTGATAAAGGTTGGGGCCGCGTGGGTCCGACAGGTTCTGGCCATTTCGTAAAAATGGTTCACAACGGAATCGAATACGCCATCATGCAGGCGTATGCCGAAGGTTTGGATCTCCTTCGCCACAAGAAGGAATTCAACCTCGACCTGTTGCAGATTGGAAAAATTTGGCAGTGCGGAAGTGTAATCCGTTCCTGGCTGCTTGATTTGACCGTCGATGCACTGAGCAAGAATCCGACGCTGGAAGGGATCGCCGCGTATGTCACCGATTCCGGCGAAGGGCGCTGGACAGTGATCGAAGGAGTAGAGCTCGGCGTAGCTTTGCCGGCCATTTCATCGGCGTTGGACAATCGCTTCCGCTCGCAAGACCCCGAGCCGTTTGCCAATAAGCTATTGGCCATGATGCGCAACGAATTCGGCGGTCACGCGGTGAAGAAAACGGCAAGCTAGTCAGCCCTATTTGCCGGGCCAAAAAAATATGAAACTCGACGTGCGCGTACTTCCTGACCTCGTTTCACTCAGCCGCGCTGTGCTGGAAGAAACATTTCCTATCATCAAGGAAGCGGTCGCCAAATGCGGAAAGTTCTCGATCGCTTTGTCAGGCGGTCACACACCCGAAAAGATGTACTCCCTGTGGGCCCAGACCGAGCAGTATCGGGACAAGACTCCATGGGATCGCGTTCACTTATTTTGGAGTGACGAACGATACGTGCCTTCCGATAGCCCTCTGAGCAACTATCATATGGCCCGCGAAACTTTCATCTCGAGCGTTCCCATCCCGCCAGAGAACGTTCATCCGATGCCGACGAACCTGTCTCCTCCTGGGGAGTGCGCGCGTGCATACGAGACCCAGCTACTGAAATTCTTTGGCGCTGAGCCGCCGGCATTCGACGTTCAGCTTCTGGGAATCGGGCCGGAAGGCCACACTGCATCTTTGTTTCCGGATTCGCCTGCGTTGGCTGAAAAATTACGCTGGGTTGCCGCGGTTCGCGTCCCCGTTGAGCCGCCGGAACGGATTACTCTCACGCCCGCGATCCTCAATAATGGGCGTAACACGTTTTTCCTTGTATCCGGCGAAAACAAAAGCGCAATACTTTCAGCCATTCGCGCCGAATCTAATCCTCAAACCAGTCAGTATCCGGCTGCAAGAATTCACCCGCCGAAAGAGCCTATTTGGTTCCTGGACGAAGCGGCAGCGCGGTAAAATCTAATCTGCTCCGGCGTTTTGTTGAAGCGTTTCCCACGCCGTAACGTCTAAATATTATAGGTAGGACTGTTCCAAAAATAGAACTCGAAATCGCAGCCGGAGTATGGAATCGTCGATAAAGTAGCAGTAAAGCTGTGAGCAAAAGGGCTATGAAGAAATCGTGGGCTACAAATACCAGGACGTTGGCGTCGCTCGTTCTAATTCTCGCTACGGCTCTCTCGAGCGTCTCTTGCAGTTTAAAGACTTCGGCTGTCGGACCGGACATGGCTGTGCCGGTGACCGTAGCTAAAGCCGTGAAAAAAACTGTTCCGATTGAGCTGAGCGCTATCGGCACAGCCGAAGCCTATTCAACAGTTTCGATCAAGGGACAAGTAAACGCAGTGCTGAAAGAAGTGCATTTCAAGCAAGGTGATTTTGTTAAGAAGGGCGATTTGCTTTTCTCGCTTGATGCGCGCCCCTTCCAGGCATCACTCGCACAAGCGCAAGCGAATCTAGCTCGCGACAAAGCGCAAGCCGACCTCACAGTCGTCCAGGCCGAACGTTACAAAAAGCTCTACGACGAGGGCATTTCGCCGAAAGAACAATACGATCAAATGCAGGCCAATGCTGCCGCGCAGCAAGGCTCAGTGCACGCCGATGAAGCCGCGGTTGAATCAGCCAAACTCCAACTTCAATATTGCGACATTTATTCGCCGGTGGACGGGCGTACAGGCGCTTTACAGGTCTATCCCGGGAATTTGGTGAAAGAAAACGATGTTCCGGTGCTGGTGGTAATCAACCAGATTGCTCCGCTTTACGAGGATTTTTCGGTCCCGGAACAATACCTTAGCGTCATCAAGAAATATATGGCCGGAGGTCGCCTTAGAATTGAGGCGACTCCGTACGGCGATACCGCGCCCGAAACCGGCTACCTGACCTTCGTCGATAACACCGTGGACAACACCACCGGAACGATCAAGCTGAAAGGCACGTTTGAAAACACTGACCATCGTCTATGGCCCGGGCAGTTTTCGACTGTCGCTCTCCGTTTGTCGGAACAAGAAAACGCAACGGTGGTCCCGACCCAAGCGGTGCAGACGGGACAAACCGGCGATTTCGTGTTTGTGATCAAACCCGATCAGACTGCGGAATCGCGTCCGGTTAAAGTGGCACGGACGCTGGGGACCGAATCAGTAATCGCAAAGGGAATTGAACCAGGGGAAACAGTGGTTATAGACGGACAGCTTCGCTTGATCCCCGGAATTAAGGTTCAAATTAAAGCCGCGCCGCAGGGGAGTTAGAGAATCAGCAATGAATATTGCCGAGCCATTCATTCGCCGGCCAGTCATGACCACCTTGGTGATGGCGGCCATACTTCTTTTCGGCATCCTCGGTTATCGCGCGCTCGCCGTTAGCGAACTTCCGAACGTGGACTATCCGACGATTCAGGTTGGCGCCAGTTTGCCCGGCGCGAGTCCGGATACCATGGCTTCTGCGGTAGCAACTCCTCTCGAAAAGCAATTTTCCACTATCGCGGGCATCGATTCGATGACGTCGACGAGCTCGCTCGGCAGCACGAGTATTACTTTGCAATTTGATTTGAGCCGCAACATCGATGGCGCCGCGCAGGATGTGCAAGCAGCCGTCGCGCGCGCCTCCGCGCAGCTTCCTCCCAGCATGCCGACCCCGCCGACCTACAACAAAGTGAACCCTGCCGATCAGCCCATCCTTTACGTTGCGATGGGCTCGAAGACTTTGCCGCTTTACACCGTGGACCAATACGCCGAAACCCTGATGGGCCAGCGCATCTCCATGGTGAAAGGCGTGGCGCAGGTGCAGGTGTACGGTTCGCAGAAATACGCAGTTCGCATACAGCTCGACCCGCAAGCCCTGGCCACGCGGCAAATCGGCATCGACGACGTGCACACCGCCGTGCAAAACGCCAATGTAAATCTTCCTGTCGGCACGCTCTACGGCGAACATCGCGCATTTACATTGCAAGCTAACGGCCAGCTAACCCACGCCTCGCTGTATCGACCATTGATCGTGGCCTACCGCAACGGCTCGCCCGTGCGCCTCGAAGATCTGGGCAAAGTTTACGACAGCGTTCAGAACGATCGGGTAGCCAATTGGTGGAACGATACTGAATCGGTTGTTCTTGCGATTGAGCGGCAGCCCGGCACAAACACTGTGGAAGTTGTAGATGCGGTAAAAAAACTGCTACCGCAATTTCGCGCAATTATTCCGCCTTCAGTGCAGATGCAGATTCTGTACGACGCCTCCGATTCGATTCGCAAATCAGTGGCCGATGTGAAGTTCACGCTCTATCTTGCCATCGCGCTCGTCATCCTGGTGATCTTCCTGTTTCTGCGAAATCTGTCGGCAACGATAATTCCGAGTTTTGCGCTGCCCATGTCGATCATCGGCACTTTTGCCGTGATGTATCTGCTCGGATATACCGTCGACAATTTGTCGTTGATGGCCCTGACGCTTTCCGTGGGATTCGTGGTGGACGATGCCATCGTCATGCTGGAAAACATCGTACGGCACATGGAGATGGGCGAAGGCGCAATGGAATCGGCGCTAAGCGGCTCGCGCGAAATCGGCTTCACCATTCTTTCCATGACGATTTCGCTGGCCGCGGTATTCCTCCCCGTATTTTTCATGAGCGGCATCATGGGACGCCTGCTGCATGAGTTCGCGGTCGTGATTATCACCTCGATCCTTGTTTCCGGAGTTGTTTCGCTCACGCTTACGCCCATGCTGTGCAGCCGGTTTCTCCGTCCCGCGGGAGAAATGAAACATGGTCGCGTGTACATGACTCTCGAAGGATTTTTGGACTGGATGCTGAGGGTTTACGACGTCTCGTTGCGGTGGTCGTTGCGCCATCGCGTTTTCGTGATGGTTGTGTCTGGAATCATTTTAATTATCACTGTGTGGCAGTTTGCGGTGATCCCGAAGGGATTTTTGCCAGCCGAGGACAGGTCTCAGATATTCGCGTTCACCGAAGCGTCTCAAGGCATTTCTTTCCAGTCCATGAAGCAGCACCAACTCGAATTGAACAAAATTGTTTTGGACGATCCCAATCGTAACGATTTCTTTTCCAGCATCGGCAGTTTTACCGCTAGCAACGGCGGAATCATCTTCATCCATCTAAAGGATCGTAAAGATCGTCCAGCGACGGAGCCGGCTGCGATATTACATTTCGAGCAGAAGTACGGCGACGTCCCAATCGTCGGAAGCGCGATTCGCGGAGTCGCCCCTTTATTCTCGCACCACCCTTCGATCGATGAACTGATCGAGGAATTCCGCGAGAAGTTCGCAACCGTTACGGGAATCAATGCTTACATGCAAAATTTGCCCCCTATCCAGGTAGGCGGCCAGCTCACCAAAAGTCAATATCAGCTTGCTTTGCAGAGTCCGGATACGGCGGAGCTGTATCGCGATTCCCAGATGTTCATGAAGGAAATGGCCAAGCTTCCCGGCCTTCAGGACGTGACCACTGATTTGCTGATCGCGAATCCGCAAGTGAACGTGAATATCGACCGAGATAAAGCTTCAGCCCTCGGAGTTTCGGCGCAACAAATAGAGGACGCTCTGTACACGGCCTATGGCCAGCGCCAAATCTCCACCATCTATGCGCCCAACGACGAATATTGGGTAGTCATGGAGCTCGAAGACAAATATCAGGCGGATCCCGCCGCTCTATCGATGCTGTACGTACATTCAAGCAGCGGAAACTTGGTGCCATTGAATGCCGTCGCCACTCTGTCCACGAATCTCGGGCCTCTTTCCGTGAACCATCTCGGCCAGCTTCCGGCCGTCACGCTTTCTTTCAACTTAAAAAATGGAGTCGCGATTGGCGACGCCGTGAACAGCGTGAATAAGCTCGCCCGCGAAATTCTTCCACCCACGGTGACTACGGAGTTTCAAGGAACGGCGCAAGCGTTTCAATCTTCATTGTCGGGCCTGGGCATACTGCTCTTCATGGCAATCCTAGTGATTTACATTGTTCTAGGAATTTTGTACGAGAGTTTCATCCACCCGATCACGATTCTTTCCGGACTGCCATCTGCGGCATTTGGCGCTCTTCTGACCTTGCAGATATTTCATCTCAGTCTCGATCTTTACGGATTCGTGGGCGTGATCATGCTGATAGGCATCGTAAAAAAGAACGCGATCATGATGGTTGATTTTGCAATCGAGCGAGAACGCCACGGGAACAAGACCGCGGAAGAGGCAATCTATGAAGGATGTTTGATTCGCTTCCGTCCCATCATGATGACCACTATGGCGGCATTGATGGGCACACTGCCAATTGCCTTGGGTTCAGGCGCTGGCGCAGATTCCAGGCGCCCGCTGGGACTCGCAGTGGTAGGAGGCCTCGTCTTCTCGCAAGCGGTGACGCCGTATCTGACGCCCGTTTTCTACACATACATGGATCGCTTCCAGACGTGGGCCGAGAACCGTTTCGGGAAACTAAGCCGGAAACGGAACGCCGTTCTAGCAGACGAACACTCAGCAGCCGATTGATCTCGGCGAAACTCGAGCGTAAGTTTTGTTTTACGCAGTTTCGCCTTCTTCTACTGGCCTTCGGTACAGTTTTCTTTCCCGTCGTACGGTACTAATCTCGCTGTCATTGCGTACCATTGCTCCCATTCGAGTCCATCCATACTATGAATCAGGACGCAGATGCGCCCCGGAAGACGGGATTGCTTTCGCCCGTGTTTCGTTTTGGTCCGCAGGAACCCAGCCCGAATGCGTTATGGAGAAGATTTCCCAAGAGATATAAGAATGCGCCCGAAACGGCGCGGACCGCGTATGAATTCGCGCGTGTCGGTAGTGATTGCGTGCAATGAACATAACGGCCCGCCGTCCTACGAGCCGGCCTTTACCCGAGTAGTCAGCGCGAACGGCTGCTTACTTGTGAGCCCGAAGGAACTCGAATTGCAACAGCATCTGCGACTCACGAATTTGTCCACCCGCCGAACCGTGGAAGGTGTGGTGGTTTGGAAGGGCGTTCAAAGACCAGACGGCTGGGACATGGGTGTTGAAATTGCCACGCAGGGTCTGGATTTCTGGGGTGTGGAACTGTGAAATTTGAAAGTCTGAGGGTGCCTCCAACTAAGCTTTCTGGCTCGCAGGCGAAAATAATCGCGCCATCTCTTAAATCAACAATCGTTCCGGCACATTCCCCATCAATTCAGTCCGGTTCGCAATCCGCTGTGCAACCGACCCCGGGCGAAGAGCGCCGCCGCAGCTACCGCGTGCTTCTACGCGTGCGCGCAAGCATCCATGTCGCGCTGCAAGGGAAGCCTGTAACTTTCGACACAGTCACCTTAAGCGTCAGCAATCACGGCGCGCTAGTTGTGTTGAAACAGAGCCTTCCTTGCGATACCAGGCTGGTGCTCGAGCATAGCGGGACGAAAGAGCGGGTGGCGTGTAAGGTTGCCAGAATCGCTCGCGAAATGCCGGAAGGTTTCCACATACCGTTGGAATTTGATTCGCCCGCGCCAAATTTCTGGCGGATCGCTTTCCCGCCATCGGATTGGCGTCCCCACGACGATTTGTAATACTGTCCCGCAGGCCCGAATCAATTAGAAAGGAAGTTTGTGCAGATCGAGGTTTCCGCCGGAGAGGATGATTCCAATTTTTTTGCCTTCTGCTCCAATCTTGCGATTCAATGCCGGAGCTGCTGCCACGGCGCCGGAAGGCTCCACAACCAGCTTGGTTCGTTCCCACAGCAATAACATCGCCGCAACAATTTCTTCTTCGGTAACCAGAGAAATCTCATCCACAAGAGATTTCAAAATCGAGAATGTTAACGGTGAAAGCGTAGCGCGGAGTCCGTCGGCCATAGTCTCACTTTTTGCCGCCGCTTCGATTTCCCCAGCCTTCAGGGAACGGTAGGCGTCATCCGCATTGCTTGGCTCGCCTCCGATGACGCGTATTCCGGGACGCATATTTTTCGCCGCGATGGCCGAGCCGGACAGAAGCCCACCGCCACTGGCCGGGGTAATCATCACGTCGAGATCGCTGACCTCTTCTAGCAATTCGAGCGCTGCTGTCCCCTGGCCTGCAATCACGCGAGCGTCGTCATAGGGATGAACAAGGTGCGCGCCGGTCTTTCGCAGTACTTCCGCGCAAGTAGCCTCTCGCGAAGCCATATTCGGCTCGCAATAAGTGATCTTCCCGCCATAAAACTCAACGGCCCTGACTTTCGCAGCGGACGAATTCGAAGGCATTACGATATATGCCGGAATGCCGCGCCAGCGAGCAGCCAGCGCCATCGCTGCTGCGTGGTTTCCAGAGGAAGGGGCGACCACGCCGTGACGCGCCTCCTCGTCCGTTAGGGAAAAAATGGCGTTCGTAGCGCCGCGTATCTTGAACGAGCCGGTCTTCTGTAAATTTTCGCACTTGAAAAATAGGCGGGCGCCTGCGATCTCATCGAGACACGTGGAAGTAACCACCGGTGTGCGATGAATGTGCGGAGAAATGCGCTTGTGGGCCGCGAGAATCGCCTCAAAGTTTGGGACGTTCGTTAGGAACGATAGTGCATTCATAGGCACAATCCGCCTGCTTATTTTGAGCCGCGTGTGGTCACACTGAAGGTTACTTTAGCGGCCGCGCTATTATCGAAGCGGTCGGCGATTTGCACCGCAACTGTGTGCTCGCCCGCCGAAAGTCCGTTAAGCGAAATCTCATAGCTTTCTTTCGGCGCATCGGAGAGCAAGCCGTTCGGGAAAACGATCGTCCAGTCGCCCGCGTCCACACTATATTGCGCTTTCGATATCGCGCTGGCAGAGCTAATCCCCTCGAAAGTCACTTTCACGACCGGCAAAGACCCGTCTGCTCGGAAATTCTCTATGCGTGGCGGAGTATTCTCGATCTCAAAACGATCGCTTTCACGTTCATTGGTTAGCGCTTGATCAGCGGGGTTGGAGGGAGAATCAGAAGCCACAATTTTCAGGTAGTAGGCGCCATCGGGCATCGTGGTGGTGTCCCACGAATAATATTTCTGCGTTAACTTGCCTTTCAGCAGCCGCCAGTTTTTCTCGCCTTCACCGTGATAATAAATTGTATAGACGAGATCGTCGTCGTTGTCGTCATGCGCGCTCCACAATACGCTGGCCCAACCTTTTTCCTCAAAACCTTGCGGAGGCACGTCAATCTTAAGCGGCCGCGCGGCAAGTTCCGGATTCGTGCTTGCCGGAGCCGGGAAATTTGCAGTGCTGCGTTGCGGTTGTCGCACCTGAACGGAAGCAGGGATCGTCGGCCCCGACGCCTGGCCCGTAAATCCCTGCACGCGAATTCCCGGATCTTGAATGGCGATGTCATCAATCACTGGCGCAACATTTTTCGGTTGATATGCCAGGCTTACCCACGCCACATTCGGCACGGTGCCTTTGTCCGTATCGACAAACACCGCTTTCCATTGAAAGAATCGAGCCGCGGGACATTCCACGGTTTCTCCAGTCTCATTCTTATAAGGTCCAGCCCAGGGGCTCCAATTCTTTTGCGGGCTGGAAGTATTTCCAGAGCGCACGTAGAACTCTACGTTACCTTGTGCCGCGTTGTCTCCCCACCACGACAAACGGCCCCAGTGCGAAAAAATCTTGGCATCGAAAGTGTCGGACTCAAAACTGCCGCCTTGCTGATATCCCGGCCCTAGCGTGAAGATTTTTCCCGGGTTCGCGGTGGCTACCAAAATCTCACCGTTGCGGCCAGGCACCAAGCTGGTCACCTGCGCAGAAGCAGTTTTCGCGATGCTGGAGAAAACGTCGTTGCCGTCGAGCGAGAGTATCGTGCCCTTATTCCCAGTGCCCAGAAGAATACGGCCTGAGGATGAAAGCCCCACGGAAAACACCAAATCATCTCGCGAAGACCACAATGTCTGCGGAGAACCGTCCGAAGATATCTTTATCACTTCCGCGCCGCCCGTTGGCGAAGAAATAAACGGAAATGAAACAATAGACTGCGAAGCTTGCGCTTGCAGTTGCAGCGAAACGTTCGCTTGAGGAGTTGGAGCTGCTTGCGGTTGCCCCGAAGGCGCCGGCAGATTCAAAATCGGTGAAATCGCCGGGCTTCGCTGCTTCTCTCCAATCGACGCGGCATAAACATTTCCTTGCTCGTCCGTCAGCAGCGAAGTCACTTCTTTCTTGCTTGTTTCGTAGATCACAAAAGCGGAACCAGACTCGGGCGCCGCTTGCGGGTTTTTCCGCACGATCGCGACCCGCAAAACCAATCCATTCGGATCCGTCCCGATTAGAAGATTGCCTTTTTGATCGAATGCTATCGAACGCGCATGTCGCTCGTCGCTTTGATAAAAGAGTTGCCCTTTACCATCGGGAGTCACAGCAAACACTTCGCCGGTATCTCCCGTTGCCACAAACAGCGTACCCTGCGCATCCATTGCTAAGGCCCAGATGTATTTTGTTTTCGGATCGAAGAAAACGCTTTTCTGGCCGTCCGGGGTCACCTTATACACTTTTCCATCCGGTGACGTTCCCACATACAGGTTATCGTGGGAATCAAAAGTGATGGCCTGCGCCGCGAGCTCACCCGACTCAAAAACCGTGGTTGGTTTCGCCGGATCGCCCAGCCGCAACACTTTTGCATTGGATCCGCCCGCCGCATAAATGCGCCCCCGCGAGTCCATTCGCAACGCCCAGAGGTAAGCGAGATTGGGGTCCGCTAAAGAGGTGAACTTCGGCGCAGGCATAAGCTTGCCGTCGCTGCGTATCGCCACGCCGTTCGCGGTGCCGCGCTCGAATTCCGCGAAGTCCGATTGCCGCCAGGTGCGCGTATGTTCCGCGAAAACGCAAACAGGTCCGATGATTCCAATCACCAAAGCGCACACAAGTAGTTTTCGCGAGCTTATCAATCCGAAGCTCCTTTCGAAGCGAAACTTCATTTTACGGTTATGGTCAGTGTGCGTTCGCCGGTGATTACCTGATGCATTTCCGCAAACCACGAGCCTGCCAGTGACTGATGCAACAGCCGTGCGCCACCTACGCTTTGCCGTTGGTCCAAAACGTTGATTTCTGAAGAGGGCGCGTTGGGCATCACCTTATCTTCGACGAGCAACGTGGTAGTTGGTTGCAGAAGCGTTGCGTAAAGACAGTCGTTTTGTCTCTCGCGATTGATTAATTTGATGAGTTCCTCGAGTCCAGGAAGCGGTCCCTGCGTCGCGGCCATCGGGTCCACGGTACGATCCAGCGTCTCACCGTCGCTGATTAATAGTTGCAGCGTGCCGCGGGCCGTCTGCGGAGGAATGGTGATGGGGATCTCCTGAATGAACGGCTCGCCTCGGTAAGGCCGTAGCAAGACTTTCACCGCCACGGTCTCTCCGGGCGATACTTCGCTTTTTTCCGTCCAGGCATTGTCGATCATGGACCAGCGCCGTTCGGCCAACGCCGTCACTTTAATGTGTACTGCGTCTACGTGCGCGCGTTCGTAGGGATTCGAGTAGATACGCGAAAAAATCCCTTGAACTTCGGTCGCCACGTAGAAGCCGCTCGGAATCGGGACATCGTTCGGCGCAAAAAGGTTTTCCAAATGGACGGGAGTGTGGCCCTTTATGTCTATGTCGCCGTCCAGCTGTAGCGTCCAGCCTTCGCCGTAAGCCGGGCTCCCGACGATGCCATTGAACGTCGCTAGCGCCACCAACAACGGAGTCAGTTGTGGACTCTCAATCACTTCGAAATGAAATTTCTTTTCAACGTTCGGTATCGCCAGCGTCACATCTACGGGAATCATTGGTGGACCCGCGCCGAGTTTGCCCATAATCGCCGTGGTGCGATCCTGCGTCAGCGTTCCGATGGTGGCTCCCGACGTCATGATTTTCGTCGAAGCCATCGAAGACGCCAGGGTCATAACCACGTGGCCTCTAGTCATCGGCATTGAAACCGAACCAAACGAAAAGATCGGGTGTCCGCACGCAAGAACTGTTCCGTCGCTCTCCACGGCCGTCACCGTGCAGCCGGGAGAGATCGAAAGATCGCCGCGAATTAACTCGACGCCTACCATGTCTCCAGGTTTTAAGTTCGCATCTTCCGGGCTTGGCTCGGCATTTCCGCCCGCCGCCATGCTCATGCCCCAACCGGAAAGCTCTTTGTTGAATAGAGCGATCGTTTCCGGATAGAGTCCCGCGGAAATCAACGGAGTTTCAATTGGAACAAGGAATTGACCCGCCCCTGCGCCAGTCCGGCTCGAAAACTCCTGCGGCAGCGGAACACGCGACGCTGCTGGGAATGTCCCTGTATTTATCGCTGAAGGAGACGGCGTCGCGTCGTCTTGCTTGGGATTGGTGGCATCTCTTTCAACATCGAGCATGCTTTGAATCGGCGTTACTCCGCCAATCGCTTCTTTTGTGAAAGTGCCTAGTTTTAGTGATAGCGCGCCCGCCAGTTTTCCGTCGAAATAAACGGGACTTCCGCTCATTCCCGCCACTACGCCGGTGTGTTCCGCTTTTTCACCAAGCAGTTGTACGAGAATCACATCCTGTTTCGGACCGATAGCGTCGTGCAGCACTCCGATAACAACTAAGTCCACTTTCTCCACTTCATCGCCGGAGAAAATCGTGTAGGCCACGCCCTTAAGCCCCGGATGTACTTGGTCCAAAGGAAACGTCGTGGAGGTGTCACCCGCGAATAGACTCGGACAGAGAACGAAAATCAATACAAATAGATACGATAAACAACGCTTTCGATGGGTTAAAGGCATGAATGTAAATGATACCCGCCATGTCCGCGGGAAGCAAATCGACCGTGCTAGAATCGCGCATGCCGAAGATGTTTCGCGCTAAAACCATCTCACCCGGGGGCAACATCAACGGCGTTCTTGAGCTTCCCGGCGATAAGTCCATCTCTCATCGCTATGCCATCCTTGCCGCCCTGGCTGAAGGCCGCAGCGAAATACTTAACTATTCCTCCGCCGCGGATTGCAAGAGCACGCTGGCCTGTTTGCGCCGACTCGGCGTGGGAATCGACTTCGAACGCGAACGCCTGCGCATCTCCGGAAGTGGATTGGATGGATTAAAAGCTCCTAAGCGCTCGCTCAACGCGGAAAATTCAGGCACGACGATCCGCATGCTTTCAGGAGTGCTCGCCGGCCAGTCTTTTTCCTCCACGATCACTGGGGATAATTCCTTGCGAGCTCGCCCAATGCGCCGCGTGGTGGAACCATTGCGAAAGATGGGCGCGGAAATCGACGCACAAGAAGGCGATCGCGCGCCGCTTGAAATTCGTGGCGGCGCCTTGCATTCGATCGACTACTCTTTGCCCATTCCGAGCGCGCAAGTGAAGTCCGCGATTCTTTTAGCCGGCCTGTTCGCTGACGGTGTCACCATCGTGCGCGAGACTGTGCGAACGCGAGACCACACCGAGCTGGCTCTTCGCGAATTTGGTGCCACCATTGAAAGCGTTAACAAGTCCGTGCGTGTGCATTCGCGCCCGAAACTCCAAGCTCGCCAATTGATCGTGCCGGGCGACCTTTCAAGCGCTATCTTTTTCATCGCTGCTGCGCTGATTCTTCCTGATTCTTCGTTGATGCTGCACAACGTGGGATTGAACCCCACGCGCACTCGAGTTCTCGATTTCTTAATCTCCATCGGCGCCGCAATTCATCTGGCATCCGTGCAGTTGCGCGACAGCGAATTGATCGGGGATGTATCGGTGAAGCACTCCGCTTTAAGCGGTGGAGAAATAGGCGGCGCGCAAGCCGCGGAAATGATCGACGAACTTCCCATGCTTGCCGCGCTCGGGCCTTTCACAGAGAAGGGAATTGAAATTCGCGGCGCTCAAGAATTGCGCGTGAAAGAGAGCGACCGCATCGCGACGCTGGCTGCCGGTTTACGCCGTATAGGTGCAACTGTGGAAGAATTTGAAGACGGCTTGCGCGTGGCAGGGCGTTCTGCAGGCACCCTTCGAGGCGCCAAAATTGACGCCGCCGGCGATCATCGCATCGCGATGGCTATATCGATTGCAGCTCTAGGGGCCAAAAATGACACCGTGATTCTCGATGCTGATTGCGTTGCGGTGTCATACCCGGAATTTTTCGATACCTTGAAGCGTTTGCGTGGCGAAGGAATCGCCAGCTAAGAAGACTTGCGCAAATAAATAGTGCCGTAGCTCGTAGCGATATGAATTTTCGGTCCGCCCGTTCCCACTTTCCCGCTAAGCCGTCCCGTTCCGTTTTCATTCGTAGGCTTCAATCCGGAGTCTTCGAAATTACTTTGCACTTCTCCGGATTGGGATACCGCGGAAACTTCGAAGTTCGAGTTCGAGGGTAATGTTATGTCCACTTCGCCGGAATCATCCGCGATATTAATATCTTCGCGCGGTGCCTCGGCGTAACGCACCTTGATGTCGCCTTTAGTGTCCGTAATATCCAGGCGCCCGTTGACATTTTCCACGTCGATATCCTTGTCGTGTGTGTTCAATTTAGAGGCGCCGGCCACGTCTGAAATTTCGATTTGTTCCGAATCGAGTTCCAAACGGCCGCGCACACCAACAAGCGTTATATCGGCCTTCTGCGAATGATAACGAGCGGTACCAGCCACACTTCGCACGCGAATGGGTCCGAAGAAATCTCCGTCAATCGCGGCGTTTCCTTTTACATCGGAAATCTCAATTTCGTTGCCGTGTCCTGCGACGCTAATGTTTCCTGCAATCCCGGTAATACGAACATCGCCCTTTGACATTTTCGCGCTGACGTCCGACCCGCCGTTATGCACTTCAATGTCACCATCACCGCTTCCTGCCGTTATGCTACCGGCAACATCGGAAATGCTGACGTTGCCGTGTGAAGTATTCGCCCAGAGCGCAGTCTGAAGGGGCAGCGTCACATTCAAATCCACGCCTACGGCCCCTTCAGGATCTTCCTGATTTACAGGATGAACGACGTAACCGCCGCCCGTTTGTTCGATAACAACTTTCACTTTCTTCATGCGTTCTTGCGCCGCAGATTCAGTCGGCCCGGAAGCTGACTTGTTCACCATCACGCGCAGACCCGCGCCTTCGCCCGTATGCGCTGAAATATCCCCGCGTTCCGTGCTTAAGGTCACGTGTGAGTTCGCAGGTAAAGTTTTAGCCGGTAACTCCTCGGATTCGGAGTAGTCTTTCGAGAACATATCCACGTTTAAATTCAAGTTTGGGTCTTTTTCCATCACCCAGCTCTTCACGCCCAAACCAATGAACACAAAAACTACCAGGACCATCAACGCCGCTTCTCCGCCCGATAGCAGCGGAGGTTTTCCTTCCCCGGATCGCTGTGCCGAAAGATGATCGATTATTTTCGCCACGCCCCAAAGGATGAGCAGCAAAGGCCAATAACGGTAAAAGTAGTGCCAGAGCCGAAATCCAGGATGGAAGTGTTCAAAGAGAAAAACGGCACCCAGAAAGATGAGAAGTAATCCGCTGAATATCGAACCGCGTTGATTGGGAGCGTTGCTCACGCAGGCCTCACGAACTGATGTGGCCTTGTTTGGAGGCAAGCTGCTGCGCCACGAGCACCGCGCCTATCACGATCAGGAGGACCGGCCAAAGATCGCCAAAGCTATAACGGCTGAACTGCGCGATCAAAAATAGCACGCCAACAGTAACAATAATGAGCGGCCCCATCAGGCTTCGGAGCCGGCAATGAGCGCAAGTACAACGAATTCGGTTTTCGTCTGGCATCCAATGATCTCCTACCCTTTCTTTTGCATGCGGTCCCAGACCAGCCATCCGCCCAGGATAATTAGCCCGACCGGCCAGCTTTTTGCGAACCACTCGGACTCCAACAATCCGAAGTTCCTCATCAACAGCAGCGCTCCGATGGCGATTAAGATAATTGCGCCCAAAGGTTTCGGGCCATCCACGGAGGCAAAATCGGCGGGACCAGCTTCGCCGGTAATTCTGGCTTTAGCCGTGCGGTAGGCTTCAATCGGCATGTAAAAGTAAAAGCACGCGAGTGCGATCCCGAAAAACGCGTCGTATCCTCCCGGCAAATCGCTGCTCAGCAGCGCAATTAATCCGCCGAATATCAACACGTGAATAAGTGCCTTGATGTATTGGCCGTTATAAACCGCGCCAAGTCCCGGGATAAAACCAAGCGTCGCGGCAAGTCCGGGGTTCGGACCCGTCTGGGGAGGCACGTTGGCTTGCAAGGCTACTGGCGCCAGACAGCTCTCGCAATAGAGCGCTCCGTGAACTTCCCGCGTGCAAGCGGGACACAGTGGCTTGCCGCAGTGCCGGCAATATCCAGTGGCGTCCACTTCCGGGTGCGTGGCGCATTTCATCGGGCACTCCTGGTGGAAATGTTGATCGAATTTTCGGCCAGATTATCGGCCACGCTCTCGGTTAGAAGGAGTGCAAACATCGGCCCGCTGCTGACACGCGTGCGGCTTGCCGGTGGTGAAGATTGCGACTTCTGCTGCGGCGTCGAATTAGGTGGGCTCGAATTATGCTCTTCTTGAGGGGCTGGCGCGGGATCACTCACTGGCATTGTTTCCGGCTCAGGTTGAAGTTTGGATTGAATCTCGTAAACCACGCGTAAATCGTTCACGAATTTGGCGCCTCGCGCATAAGTCAGGTGCGCTTGACGATTTGCCGACCGCAGCACATTGCTTGGGCTCAAATCGGCTTTCTTTAATTTCGCCGGGGTCAGTCCGGCGGCGTAAGAGACGATGACCACCGAGGCCACAGCCGCAGCCAGTCCCATGGCGAATCGCGGCTGCCATACCACCGATATCCATCCGAACCATTGCCGCCAGGATTCTTTCTGCGTGCGTGGACCAAGCGTGGCATCCAGAATTTTTGCTATAAGTTGAGGCGGCTCTCCCACCATCTCGAGCTTATGCATCTGGTTCACGAAACTACTCACCTGCGCCACGGTTTCTGTGCAGTTTGCACAACTGGACATGTGGGCGGAGAACGCCGCGGCCTCAGCGGGCGAAAGTTTGCCTTCGAGGTAATCGCTCAGCCGCTCTTCCGTCAGTGTGCAGTTCCAATCCATAAGTCCTTGCTCCCAAATCATCGCCGGCTAATTCGTCGGCTTAAGGCCCATTTCCGTCAAGATACGCGCCAGCTCAATCCGGCCCCTGTTAATCCGCGATTTTACAGTGCCTTCTGGTACCTGCAACACAGCCTGAATTTCGCTATATTCCAGACCCTGCAAATCGCGCAAAATTACCGACTCCCTCAATTCGGGCGAAAGTCGCGCCAGACCGCGTTGCAGTTGGATACTCAATTCGCCGGCCTCTGCCAGTTTGTCGGGCGCTCGCGCCGAAGAATGCTTTTCTTCCAACTGCGGCATGGAGTCGTCTAGCGAATCCGTTTGCCGGTCGCGTCGAGTCCGCCGGTAATGATCCACCAGCAAATTGCGCGTCACGCTCGTCAGCCACGTCGGAAAAGCTCCAAAAGCCGGTTGGTAGCTGGAAAGCGTGCGATAGATGCGCAGGAAAACCTCCTGGCTTAAGTCCTCGGCCTCTGTGGCGTTGCCCGTGAACCGGTAACATAGATTGAACACGCGCCGCGTGTGACGGCGCACAAGTTCCTCCCAGGCCAGCCCTTCGCCCCGGAGACATCGCTGTACCAGTTGGGCGTCGGCCTCCAATCTCCCTCAGCCTCGCTTCATCGTGCATTCCTATCGGCCTCACACAGTGAAACGCATTTTGCCCCTGAAAAGTTCCCCATTGTGTGCGGTTCCGAACGTTCGCATTCCTCTTCGGGATTTGTGATGTATGGCGGGCATCTTATCTGTGTTGTGCTTGTAAAAACAAGGTGATACGCGGCTGTAGAAAAGAAGGGAATGCTCACGCTGGTCCTAGGTGTCACGAAGTCCAATAAGGGCGGACTACCGTGGTGGTTTTGGGTTCTGCTTGCGCGTCATTCCTTCAGACACAAGTTTGATGGAGTAGAGGTGCCCAAGGTGTCTAGGTTCTTGGTTTGTAGCCGCAACACTGAATCACAGGTAACGCGGGATATTTCGGAAATCTTGGATCGGTCCTGGAAAGCTCGCACAAAAGAAACACCGTCCCGCGATCGGATTCAACCCGCCGTGAGTGTCGGCAATCAGCGCAAAGACCTTCTCGCCCGGCACTCTGCGACCTCGGCTGAAATCCAATCGCTTCTTTCATTTGTTTTTGTGGTCCTGGCTACTAGGCTTGCGGACGAGCGCTGTGCCCAATCTACCTTCATCAGTGTATTGTGGATCAGAAAGTTATTTTGCTAACTTTTACTGGACCCGGAAGGGCGTTTGTCGTTGATTGAATCAGGAGGGTGTCGTGAAATCTTGCGGTCTGAATATCGCCAAATTCATATGCATGCTCATTCTAGTCACCGCCGCTGTCGGCTGCAATTCAACCACCACTGAGGATCAACGCCGCCGCGACGAAAAGACCCGCGAGGAAGCTGCCAAAGCAACTGAGCGCATCAAGCCGGACCTAAAAGAGGCAGGGAAAGAGTTAGGTCAAGCCGCGCGTGAAGCGGCAGACGACGCGCGCGCTGCGGCTCAGGGCGTGAAAGAGGGGTGGAGCCGTGACCACAGTCACCCGCTCGATTTGAATGCAGCAACGGAGAGCGACCTCGAAAGCCTTCCCGGAATTACAAAAACCGACGCGGAAAGAATTATTCGCAACCGTCCTTACCGCAGCAAAAATGAGCTGGTTAACAAAAAAATTATTTCGGAAGAAAGCTACGATCGGATCCGCGATTTCGTAACCACCGACTAGAAACTGTCTCGCCGCCTTGACACCTTTCGAACCTTACTGCTACGGTTCAAAATCAATGTTTCAAAAATTACGAAAGATTGTTTTGCTGCTGCTGGCAGTTCTGGCTCTCGGCTACCTCTTTTACAAATTCCGCAACTCAATCACGCTGGAAGGCTTTCAGTGGGGAATGGTGGCGCATTCCATCCGCAATGCGCGAGTCTCTCTACTGGTCCTCGCCCTGATTGCAATTTACGGCTGCTTTGCTATACGGGCTATCCGCTGGATGCGCTTTTCACGCGCCATTGGCCGCATGAATTTTTGGCATGTGTATAGCGCTACGCTCATGGGTTTCACTTGCAGCTTCCTGTTGGGCCGCGCAGGAGAACCGATTCGTCCCGTATTAATCGCCAGCAAGGACTCGCTCCCCGTTCCCAGCATGTTCGGAGTGTATGTTCTCGAGCGCGTGTTCGACATGGCCGCTGCTGCCGTAATCGCGGGCCTCGCGCTACTGGCTTACGAACACAACGGAACAGGGTCCGCTCCGCAGAGCGATCGCATCGTTTCACTGGCTCGCACCGGCGGCGTATTGCTTTTCGTCCTGCTGGCGAGCGCTATTGCATTTTTACTTTATTTCCGATTCCATGGGGCAGAGTGGTTGGCCCGTAGGCTAAAGAAATCAACCTGGCAACATGGATGGCGAGGGAAAATAGTTTTACTGCTGGAAGGATTCAGCGACGGGCTTCAGGGCATTCGCACGTGGAGCGACCTCGGGGCTGTCGTAGCCTACTCCGCAGCACACTGGTTTCTAGTTTTGCTGGTGTACGTTTGGATAGCGCACGCTTTTGGTAGTGAACCGGTGTTAGCGGCCATGACGCTGTCAGGCGCGTTGGTGGTTCTCGCCTTCACTCTCGTTGGATCCGCGGTTCAGCTTCCGGGGGTGGGAGGAGGCGCGCAGCTTGCCACATTTCTTGTCTTAACGCTTATCTTTGGAGTAGAAAAGGAGCCGGCAGCGACGGTTTCGATCATCCTTTGGCTCGTAACCTTCGCCGGCTGCTGCCTTGTAGGCTTGCCTTTGCTGTTCAGGGAAGGCTGGTCCATGGGCGAATTACGTCGCATGGCCACTGCTGAAGAAGAAGCTGCCGAAGCGGTTGAATCCGCAGAGTGGGCTAAGAAAATTGAACACACAGAGGAGAGGCCTCGGTGAAGTGTCCGTTTTGCGCGCACCTCGATGACAAGGTAGTGGACTCCCGCGAAGCGCGCACAGGAGATCTGATTCGCCGTCGCCGCGAATGCCTGAAGTGCAATCGCCGCTTTACTACCTATGAACGCATCGACGAAATTCCTTACATGGTCATCAAGAAAGATGGCCGGCGCGAGAAGTTTGAGCGCCAAAAACTATTGCAAGGTCTGCTGAAGGCTTGCGAGAAACGTCCCGTGCCGGTTGGAAAGCTGGAGACGATTGTCGATGAAGCCGAACAATTCGTCAGCGAAGCCCCCGAGCGCGAACGCACCACCACCGAAATCGGCAAACTGATTATGGATAGGTTAAAGAAGCTCGATAAAGTTGCCTACGTCAGGTTTGCATCCGTATATCTGGACTTCAAGGATGTGAAAGAATTTATGGACGAACTGAAAGGCTTATTGAAAGATCGCGCGAAAAAGTAATTCTCAACCTGCTTGCGCCTGCCACACTCCCGCCGCAAACTTCTTGATAATCCGAAATCCTAAGTGCTCGTAAAGCTGCACGGCCTGCGAATTAGCGCTCGTGACCGTCAAAGAAAGCGATTCGTACTTTCGCCGCTTTAGCACCTGTATTGCGCTTTCCATCATGGCGCGCCCAATACCGTGGCCCTGGTAACCCGGCATCACGCAAATCTGCGTCGTATGCCCCACGCCGCCCGCCACCGTGGAAGTGAGAACCATGCCGATGGGACGATCTCCCGTAATCGGCTGCACTAAAAATGACGCTTCCGGCAGAAACTGGCCGCAACCCGGCAAGAGCACGATATTACGCAAGAACTTCATCCCACCCGCCTCGCTGCAATACTGATCGTTAATTTCCGCATCCACGTGATCGGCGTATGCTAGCTGAATCAGTCTGGCGGCCGATTCGAAGGCCTTATCCGTCCATGGCTCCAGACGCAAGCCGCTGGAGATGGGCTTGTTGCTCAGTCGTGCTTCGCTGAGCGGCAATAACATAAACAACCGCGTATGAAGCGTGAAGTATTTAGACAGAAATTCAGGGTTCAACTCTGTTCCAAACGGCATCAGCTGCGCTTCTACTCTCTTCAATCGCGGAGTAGCTCGTAGCGCGCTGACCATTTCCGTGACAAGCGATTTTGTGATCGACTCCTGAGATTTTCGCGAGGAAACGAACAACCCTCCGATCAGTCCCTTATGGTCTTCCAAAACGTAGAAACCGTATCCCGCAGGTTTATCGTCCTCCATGGCCACGTAGCCGCCCAACGAATGCGAGTCCACGAACTTGCGTATCAGATCCACGGACGGCCGGTAGTCCCAATGAAGTTCGTCTCGCCAGTGGCGAGTTTCCTCCTGGAACAAAGGCTCCAGTTTGCGCGACGGTATTTGGCGGAGATCTAAAATCTGCATGAAACGCCTGGCACGATATCCGAAAACATTATAGCTTTCCGCGCCATTAGAACCCAACTTAGGTCAGTGAAACTTGGGTTGGCCGGCGCGGCGGATTTACTCATTTGTCTCAAGCGTAACGAGCAATTAAATAGGCTTGCGCGAATTGTGTTAAGATTCTCGCGCCGAAGTGCAGAATTCTTGCGCTCGCGCCCAACGGATGGCCGTCTTCTCAGAGCTACGCTATCCCACAACGCGGCTTGCTAAGGTTCTCTCCAGCCTGCTGGCCATAATCCTTTTTGCCTTCGTCGCAATCGCTATGATTTCCGGCTTTTTGCTTTACCAGATATTGCGGCCAGCGCGTTCGCCCGCGACATTCGATTTAACCGTCATGATGGGCCACCCCAGCGCAGTATCTTTCCCCGTCGCGGATGGAACCTCGCGCGATGGTTGGTTTTTTCCAGGGCGCCGCGGCGCACCCACCGTTATCGTCTGCCACGGTTACCTTTCTCAACGTGCCGATGTTCTAACCCTCGTAACGGCGCTGCAAGATAGCCAGTTCAATGTCTTTCTATTCGATTTTTCGGGACACGGCACCAGCGCAGGCATCTCCACGATGGGTTATCGCGAGAGGCAGGAACTCCAATCGGCCGTCGAGGTCCTATCCAACCGAGATGACGTCGACCCAAAACACTTCGGATTGTGGGGCGTCGATCTTGGCGGATATGTTGTCCTGGAAGAAGCCACGCACGAACCTCGCGTCTCAGCGCTGGCAGTCGACGACGCTTATTCGGACCCTCGCGAAATGGTCCAGATCCAGGTGGCGCAATCGGGCCTCGCGGTTTTGCCCTACGTCGGGCGCTTCTGCGACTGGGGATTTCGCTTGTTGAACTATCAGTACCGCAACGAGCCTTCCGTCACCACTCGTTTGGCTTTGACCAGAGGCATGCCAAAACTTTTCATCCAATCGGACAGTCGCCCCGCGTTGGCGAACCAAACTTTGCAGTTATTCGTCCTCGCTCCCGAGCCAAAGCAAATGGTCCGCACGCGCACGAAATACGCCGAGATGACCGACGAGGATCGGAAGAATTACGAAAATATCGTGGTCAGTTTCTTTCTGGTGAACATGTCGCCTACAGCCCTCCACTAGCGTGGAAGCGGGCTGATCGGTACGTACAAAATCCCTTGTTGCGATTCGTTTAACTCGCCCTGCACCCTCCCAGCTTTAGTCATTTCCTCTAGTCCTTTTTGATTTGTCAAAACCAGCGCCGCGTCTGGTTCGTTCGGAGACCACTCCGGAAGTTCGCGCCGAAAGTAAAAAGCGAGTCCGTAATTCCACGAGCGATTCAAACGGTAAGTGAAGATGCGATCGGGGCGCAAGTCGCCTCGCAGAAAGGCCGCGTGATGTCTCGCCGACAAATAAGGGTCCAGCGCGGGAAGAATCGCCATGTTTACCGTTACGATAGTGGCTGCGACGGATAAAGAGGTAATGGCCACGGTCATCCATGGTTTTTGGCGAATGCCGGCGAGCAGCAGGATTATCGCGAGCAGAATACCGATCGCAATCGCGCATTTAGACAAGATTAACGGCGTAATCGCTGCCGATCCTCCCAATGGAAATTTGCGCGCCATATAAAATACAAACAGCGAAAGCACAATCCACACTGTACCGATGCCCAGAGATACCGCGATTGCTCCAATGCGGAATCGTCGAAAAACGCGCGGGATACTCACTGCGCACAGAAGCGCCAGTGGCGGAACAGCCGGAAGAATGTAGCCCGGTAGTTTCGATTGCGAAAGACTGAAGAAAGCAATCGGGAAAATTGCCCAACACGCATAAAAGAATCCCGGCGAATCACTCCAAGATCTTTCGCGCAACAGCCGCAACCACTCTTGCCCGGCGAAAATCAGAAGCACGGTCCACGGCAGCATTGCCAGCAGTACGATCCACCCAAAAAACCAGAAGGGCTGCCTGTGCTGAAACACAGGCGTTAGGAATCGCTCAAAATTGTGCTGAAAAATGAAAACTTGAAGAAAATCCGGATTGCGCGCGGCGCACATTACGTACCAGGGCAGCGCGATAATGCAAAACGATCCGGCGGCGAGCGGATGGACTAGTCGAAAACCGGCCCGCCAGTTCGAAGTGGCGAGAGCCCACAATCCGATCGCTCCGCCCGCGAGTATCACCGCTGCAGGGCCTTTTGCCAGGACTGCTAGCCCAAGAAACACGCCGAAGAATGCGAGATCCAGGTTTTCCTGCGGCAATTTTCTCGAAACCACTTCTGGCGGCTCGCGCAATAATCCCTGTGACCGCAACACGCCCGACGCGGACGTCATCGCCAAGGCAACAAACGCGCTGAAAAGCATATCGGGAGTAGCCGCGCGTGAAAATCCGATAGCTCCCACCGAGCTACAAAATATCAGCGGAGCCAAAAGCGCGGGACTTTCCCGAAAGTTCTCAGCCGCTCCATATTGCTTCCATCCAAGCCAGCCGATCGCCAAGGCGGCCGCAAGCGCAGCCATCGCCGATGGTAGCCGGGCAGCTATTTCGGCAGGGAGATGCAGACGAAACCCAACCGCCGCGGCCCAATAGTAAAGGATTGGTTTCTCAAACCATGGTTGACCGTACAGCCGTGGAGTAATCCAGTCACCCGTCTCCGCCATTGCGCGAGCGATCCACGCATAGCGCGGCTCGTCCGGCCCCAGCAAGCCCACAGCACCCAATCCCGAAAAAAGACAAATGAATCCGACGCAGGCCGCAATCGCCGCCGCCCAAATATTCTTGCGACGCTCTTTTGAAAGTGAGTTCAAGAGGGATGAGTCTAACATTGCGCCACGAATCTGCGACTCTTCTACTACTGGCATCTCCTTTGCCGCCTCTAGCATAATGTCTCCCCATGCGTGAATGGATTGAGTATGTCGCAACGTGGATCGGCGTGAAGGCGCTCGGATTGCTCCCTCGGCCTGTGGCGCGATTTGTGGGAGCGAGCTTTGCAGCTGCGGCCTACGCGTTTCGACGCCCGCTACGGCGCGCCGCGATGTTCAACTTAGCTCTGGCTTTTCCCGACTGGAGCGTAGCGCAGCGAAAGCGCGTGATCCGTCGCATGATTCAGCAGATTGGCTGGATGGCCGCTGAGTTTTCGCAATTTCCCCGGTATACGCGCTCTAACATAGACAAAATCGTCGTTCTGGACGGCTTCGAGAATTTCGATGCGGCGCGTCGACGCGGAGAGGGTGTGCTTTTTCTTACCGGCCACATGAGCGCTTGGGAGCTGGCTCCATTCGCCCACGCGCTTTATGGGCATCCTCTTCATTTTCTGGTGCGGCCCATCGCGAATCGACGTGTGGATGCCCTGATTAATCGATATCGCTGCCTCTCCGGCAACCAGCCCATCGAAAAAAACAAGTCGGCGCGTTCTATTTTGCGAATCTTGGGAGACGGAGGGACGGTCGGTATCCTTTCCGATCACAATACCGTCCTGGAAGAAAGCGTCTTCGTCGATTTTTTCGGCATCCCAGCTTCCACAACCTCCGGTCTGGCGCGTATTGCTTTGCGGACCGATGCGGCGGTCGTCCCGGGTTTTCTTTCCTGGGATCGAGCGCGCCGAAAATATCGTTTGCGTTTTGAACCCGCTGTAGAGCTTTCCCGCACGGGAGATGAGGAGCAGGATGTTCGCGAGAATACCGCGCGTTTCACGCGAATCATTGAAAATTACGTCCGCGCAAACCCGGACCAATGGCTCTGGGTACACAAAAGATGGAAAACTCGTCCACCCGGCGAGCCGGAAATTTACCGCGCATAATAGGCTGTTTTCTGCGTGTGCGAATTATTGACCAAAGAGAGGTAACTATGGCTCTTACCGCGAACGAACTCGCAATATTTGTCGGAGCAAGACTGGTAGGTGATAGCAACTCCATCGTCTCAGGCGTGGCGCTGCCGGAGAGCGCCAAGCCCTCCGATCTAATTTACGTGGAGTCCGCGCGCCAGCAACGCCGCGCTGAAGAATCGCCAGCCAATTGCGTGCTGGCACCCGAAGGGCTATTGCTAAAAAATAAAACGACTTTGGTGGTGGACAATCCAAAGCTTGCTTTCGCTAAAGCTTCAGCTCGTTTGCTGCCGAAGTTCTCGCTCCCGCCGGGTATTCACGCCTCCGCTATCGTGGCGTCAAGCGCACGCCTGGGCTCCGACGTGTTTGTCGGCCCATACGTGGTTATCGAAGACGAAGTGGAAATCGGCGAAGGCAGTATCGTGGAGGCGTTCTGTTTTCTCGGCCGTGGCAGCTCAATCGGCGAGAAATGCCGGCTGCATCCGCGCGTGACGCTTTATTCCGGCGCGAAACTTGCTTCCCGGGTCGAAGTGCATTCGGGCGCGGTTGTCGGAAGCGATGGTTTCGGTTATGTTTCCGGCGAAGGCCGCCACTGGAAATTTCCTCAAGTAGGCGCCGTGGAAATTGGCGACGATGTTGAAATCGGATCCAACACAACGATCGATCGCGGATCGCTCGGCATCACCCGCATCGAAGCCGATGTCAAAATCGACAACCTGGTGCAAATAGCCCACAACGTTTCTATTGGCGCACACTCAATCGTGGCCGCGCAGACCGGGATATCGGGGAGCTCTTCGCTAGCGGAACACGTAACGCTGGCCGGCCAGGTCGGCATCGCAGACCATTGCAAGCTTGAGGACGGGGCCATCGTTGGAGCTCAAGGCGGGGTGCCGTCGGGGAAAACCATTCGGCAGGGACAGACGGTCTGGGGCACTCCGGCGCGGCCCCTGGACAAATTTAAGAAGCAGTATGCCGCAATAGCACGCCTGCCTGGTTTAATAGAGCGCATTGAAAACATCGAAAAGGCGAAGCGCTAGGCTCAGTTGGTCTTTGGAAATGAGATTTACATATCCATTCGGAGTTGTTACGAATCTCGGTGGTGTTGGGATCTGCTATTCTTAGTATCTTCGTATTCCGTTCGCCATCAAGTCGAGGAGCAGGGTTGCCAGACCAACTCCGTAAGCACTTTAATATGTGCCCTAACCATGAACGAATTCTATGTGCACCCATTTGGCGTTCCCAGTCATCCCATTGGACTGAAACTGAGGTTTTCGGTTGACCCAGGAGGCAAACCCAAAGATAATATTGCTGTTACAGTTCCGGCTTAGTCCTGACATCAAGTAAGGGCAAACTTTTCTCGCCGTAACGGTTGTTTTTGAATAGTGGGCGGGCCGCCCGGCGATTGAGGGGTTAACAGGAATTGCAAAGATTTAAGATAGTTGAGCACCGGTGCAGCCGTTGGCAGGGTAGCGCCGTCCATCGTTCACCAGTACGGAACTAACAGAGCGAGGGTTGCTTCATAGGTCGCTTGAAAACTGCCCGGCAGGATTTGGGCCGTCTATTGATGATATATGACTGAGGTATTCTGAGGGATGATGACACCGAGAGCCGGATCACGGACAGATTTTTCATTCGGAGCCAGCGCTCAAGCCACGGCCCCAGTCCGGGATTTTGAGACTCAGGTTGAGCAGGCCATATCGCGCAGCGCGGAATGGCTATTATCGGCACAGTCGCAGGAAGGCTATTGGTGGGGTGAACTCGAAGCTGACACCACTCTCGAATCTGACTACATCGTCTATCTGCATGTGCTCGGCCAACTTGATTCCCCCAAAGTAGGAAAACTCGCAAATTACATCCGCAGGAAGCAGCTTCCTGACGGCGGCTGGAACATTTTTGAAGGCGGGCCGTCCGAGCTGAATGCCACCGTAAAAGCATACCTGGCGCTTCGGTTGGCTGGTGATCTCGTTGACGCGCCTCACGTCGTGCGCGCAAAAGAAAAAGTCATCGCTCTGGGCGGTCTCGAAGCTACAAATTCCTACGTTCGGTTTTACTTCGCAATGGTTGGCGCCATCGAATGGGGAATCGTTCCCTCCATTCCTCCTGAACTGATGCTTCTCCCTGATTGGGTTCCTATCAACATTTACGAGATGTCCTCGTGGACTCGCGGCATCGTCATTCCGCTTTCGATAATCTATGCCAACAAGCCCGACTGGCATTTGCCGCAAGGCGTCACCGTTAACGAGCTTTTCAAAACAAAAGGCGAAAAGCCGCATTCTTTCGACTGGGACAAGCGCATCATTACCTGGCGCAACGTATTTCTTGCTCTCGACCGCGGCTTGAAAATCTACGAGCGCTCGCGCTGGAAGCCCTTCCGCAAGCTAGCGCTGTCCTACGCGCGTCGGTGGATGCTCGAACGTCTGGAACGCAGCGAGGGCCTGGCAACGATTTACCCTGCGATGATGAATTCGATTTATGCATTACTGGCGGAGGGCGAAGACCAGAACGATCCTCTAGTCGACCGCGAAATTAAGTTTTTGGCGCGCTACGAAATAGAAGAAGGCGAAACCATTCGCGTGCAACCGTGCATTTCGCCCGTATGGGACACCGCCATCGCCATGGTTTCTCTCGAAGAAGCCGGACTGGACCCTGCGCATCCGGCCTTAATCAATGCCGAGCGCTGGATTGTTCGCAATCAGATTCTTGGTTCTGGTGACTGGCAGGTTAAGAATCAAAACGCTGACCCTGGTGGTTGGGCTTTTGAATTTCGTAATGATTTTTACCCTGATGTGGACGACACCGCGTTCGTCTTAATGGCTCTCGGCCGCGTTGCCGATCCCGATTCTGAGCGCCTGCGCAACTCCATGCGCCGAGGTCTAGCGTGGCTTGTCAGTATGCAGAATGGCGACGGCGGTTGGGGCGCTTTCGATCACGAAAACAATTTACAATTTCTGAATCACATCCCATTCGCCGACCACAACGCCATGTTAGACCCTTCCACTTCTGACGTCACAGCTCGCACCGTGGAATGCCTGGGGCAGATGGGTTGGCCTGCGAATCATCCCGTTATCCAGCGAGCTCGCGCTTTCATTCGTCACGAACAAACTCCGGACGGATCATGGTTTGGCCGCTGGGGTGTTAATTACGTTTATGGAACTAGCGGCGTGTTGCGAGCTTTCGAAAAGATCGGCATGTCAAATGAGCCCGATTGCCAGCGCGCCGCCGATTGGCTGCGTTCCGTCCAGAATCGCGACGGTGGTTTCGGCGAGTCTGTCCTTTCCTATTACGATCCCGCGCTAAAGGGAAAAGGGAAGAGCACCGCCTCGCAGACGGCTTGGGGCTTAATTGGCTTGCTTGCAACAGTCGGTCCAGAGGATCCTGCCGTTGAACGCGCTGTCGCCTGGCTTCTCGAGCAGCAGAATTCTGACGGCACCTGGGACGAGCCCGAATTCACTGGCACCGGGTTTCCATGCGTCTTTTATCTAAAATATCATTTGTATCGAAACTCCTTCCCGCTTTATGCCTTGGCGCGCTACGACAATTTGTTCAAAGGTCGGCGTCCTTTTGGTGGTATGCAGATACCTGCGGCGGAGTTGCAGCATCTAATCGGAAGACAACGGGGGTAATGGATGAGAGTGCCTTTAAGCCTGACCACCAGCATGGCCGGGTATCTGACCAACAAGAAGATGAGCGGCGCGGAGAAATACCCGCTGGTGATGATGCTCGAGCCGCTTCATGCCTGCAATCTTACTTGCACCGGCTGCGGCCGCATTCGTGAATACAAATCCACTATCAACGAAATGTTGACCGTCGAAGAATGCTTGAAGGCGGTAGATGACTGCGGTGCGCCGATCGTTTCGCTCTGCGGTGGCGAGCCCATGATTTATCCCGAGCTCGATCGCCTGGTAAAAGAAATTCTCGACCGCAAGAAACACATTTATCTTTGCACCAACGGAATGTTTATCCGCAAGCGGCTGAAAGAATTCAAGCCCACTTCGCGCCTGTTTTTCAACGTTCACTTGGACGGCCTCGAAAAGACCCACGATATTTGCGTGGAGCGCGATGGCGTGTTTCGCGAAGCAATTGAAGGTATTAAGGCTGCTAAGGCCGCGGGCTTCCTGGTTACTTCCAACACCACGGTTTACAAGGAAACAGATATCGAAGAAATTGCGGATCTCTTTGCTTACCTCCAAACGCTGGGTGTTGACGGCCACATGATTTCTCCGGCTTATTCCTATGCCGCTGTGATGACCAAGGAAATTTTTATGTCGCGCGATGAGATTCGCGACAAATTCAAGCAAGCCAGCAAGCTGCTCGAACGCTACAACATCGTGACTTCGCCCATTTACATGGAATATCTGCGCGGCGAGCGCGAATTGATGTGCACCGCCTGGGGCAATCCAACTTACAACCCGCGTGGTTGGAAAGGCCCTTGCTATCTGATGACCGATGCGCACCACGCCACCTTCAAGGAATTCATCGATAACACTCCGTGGGAAAAGTACGGCCGTGGCCGCGATCCTCGTTGCGAAGATTGCATGGTCCATGCAGGCTACGAAGCTTCCGCCGTTCTCGGCGGAAATAAGAAACTCGGCGATACCTGGAAGATGCTCACCTGGACTCTCTCAGGGAAAATGGGCGGTCTGATCGGCGCGCCGAGCGAAAGAGAACTTCAGGCCAAGGCAAACGGCCAGGGCAATGGCAACTCTCATTCCGACTCACAAGGGAACGGCTATGGCTCAAGCAAGCGCGTGCTCCCAGTAGCGCCGTCGAACCAGCAACAGGATGAGGTGTTCCGCATTTTATGACCACGCTTGTTACGGGTGCTACCGGATTTGTGGGTAGCCATGTCGCCCGTCAACTTGTCAACGCAGGCCAATCGGTCCGCGTTCTGGTGCGTCCCAACAGCAACTTAAAGGCGCTCGCTGGGTTACAAGTGGAGTATTTCGAAGGCGACCTGCGGGACCAGAAGTCCCTGGAACGCGCTCTGAAGGGAATTCAACGGGTTTTTCACGTGGCTGCCGATTACCGGTTGTGGACGTCTCGGCCCGAAGAGATTTACCAGACTAATGTCGAAGGCACCCGCAACTTGCTTGACGCTGCGGGCCATTCGGGCGTTGAACGCATTGTCTACACCAGTACGGTAGCAACGATTGCAGTACCTCGGCATGGCGCCTTGCCCAACGAAGGCACTCAGGCCACACTTGACGAAATGATCGGGCATTACAAACGCTCCAAGTTTCTAGCCGAGCGCGTCGCCGTCGAAGCTGCTTGCGCCGGCAGGCCCGTAGTTATCGTGAATCCCACCGCTCCTGTGGGGCCGTGGGATTGGAAGCCGACGCCGACTGGCCGCATCATTCTGGATTTCTTGAAGGGCAAAATGCCGGCATACGTCGATACTGGATTGAACGTGGCCCCAGTGGAAGACATTGCAGCGGGTCATTTGCTGGCGGCTGAAAAAGGACGCGCTGGAGAGCGATACATTCTGGGTGGGCGCAACATGACGCTGAAACAGATTCTCGACGTATTGTCGACGATTACAGGTCGTCCAGCGCCGCGCGTGCGTTTGCCTCATGCCGTTGCGCTGGCCGCGGGATATGCAGATCAGTTGTTCTCGCGTCTTACGGGAAGAGAACCGCAGATTCCGGTCGAAGGCGTAAAGATGTCTCGCCACCGCATGTTTGTGGAGAGTGACAAAGCTGAGCGTGAGCTTGGCTATAAATTTACTTCGGTGGAGGCTGCCCTGGAACGCGCCGTAAATTGGTATCAGCAGCACGGATATTTCGACGCCAGCGCGGGAAACAAGTCCGTCGCGCATGCAGCGGCGGCGTAAAGAATGGCAGTGAGAATTCTCGTCACCTTCGCATTGGAAAACGAATTCGCTCCCTGGCGCGCTTTGCACGAATTCGCGCTGGCAAAGCTGGGTAACGTGGACGTGCATGTCGCGGATTTCGCGTCGTCCCTAGTGACGGTCGCGCTGACGGGCGTAGGTGCCAGGCAGGCCGCTCTGACCGCCCCACAAATAATGCGGGGCGAATTCGATGCTTTTGATTGTTGCATCTCGTCCGGACTGGCTGGCGGTTTGCAAAGTAATCACAGCATCGGAGAGGTCTTGGCAGCCCGGAGCGTTTTCTCCGAAGCGGTGCCCGCTGATGGCACGAGCCGTTCAATCCAATGCAGCGGCGCCCTTGTGTCGTTCGCTGCTGAATCCGGCGCGAAAGTAGTCGAGCAGTTTTATAGCGCGGGTCATGTGATTTCAACTGCGCGTGAGAAACAGGTTCTGAGCGCGAAGGCTGACGCCGTAGAAATGGAAAGTTTCGAAATCCTGCGCGCAGCGCAAGGCGCGGGAGTTCCGGCTGTGGCCCTTCGCGCAATAAGCGACACGCTTGATGAAGATTTACCGATTGATATGGCCGAAATTCTCACGGATGAAGGACGAGTCAGTGTTCCACGCGTGCTCGGCCAAGTGGCGCTGAAACCGCAGTCCCTTCCGGGCCTGCTTCGGCTCGGCAAAAATAGCCGGGCAGCAGCGCAGTCTCTATCACGTTTTTTGGACGCGTACGTTGCCGCGTTGGCAAATCGCACGGCGCCGCTCGAAACAAAATTGACCGCAGGAGCGTTTTAGAAGTGTATGAGCTTAACGATCAGTCCAATTGAATCCGAGAATTTTTCGCACCGGAAAACTCAGCATCCGGCTGATGGCCATATGCGCGCGGGCGTCTATCGCGGCAAAGGCCGTGTGACCGTTGAGTCTGTGCCGATTCCTGAAATTGGTGAGGGCGAACTTCTTTTCCGAGTGGCCGCTTGCGGCATCTGTGGCACTGATATTAAAAAGATTCACCACGGTTTCATAGCGCCTCCGCAGATTCTGGGTCACGAGCTGGCCGGTACGGTAGTTAAGGTCGGCCACGGCGTCACGAAATTTAAACCCGGCGACCGTGTGGTCAGCTTCCACCATATTCCTTGCGGTGCCTGTTTTTATTGCGAGCGAAAGCTTTTTTCGCAGTGCGCAGGATACAAGAAGGTCGGGCTTACGGCTGGCTTCGATCCCAACGGCGGAGGGTTCGCGGAATACGTTCGCGCGATGCCATGGATTGTCGAGCGCGGAATGATCGCGCTGCCTGAAGACGTCAATTTTGAAGAAGCCACCTTCGTGGAACCCGTAAATACCTGCCTGAAAGCCGTGCGCAAAGCTCGCGTGGCCAAGAACGAAGCCGTTCTGGTAATTGGTCAGGGGCCTATTGGCATGTTGTTGATGTTGCTGGCAAAATATGAAGGGGCCGAAGTTTTCACCAGCGACCCCATGCCAGGACGTCGCGCAGCGAGCAAGCGATTTGGCGCAAAAGATTCTTTTGACCCTGCCGCCACAAATTTGTTGCAAGAGATTCGCAGCCGCACCGATGGACGCGGAGCGGACGCGGTTCTGGTAGCTGTGCCTAGTCCGGCATTAGTTCCAGAAGCTTTGGCCCTAAGCAGGCCCGGAGGGCGCATACTGTTGTTTGCGCACAACGACCCGGTCATGCAGCTCACGTTTCCCGCTGCCGCCGTGGGCGTCGAAGAAAAAGAGATTCTCGGCAGTTACAGTGCGTCAGTGGACGATCAAGCGGAATCGGCAACGTTGGTCTTCGACCGCAAGTTGCCCGTGCGTGAGCTGATTTCGCATCGTTTTCCGCTGCAGCAAATCGAGGAAGCGCTGGAGTTGGCGGCTCGTCCGGCGGATGATACTTTGAAAGTGGTGATACGTCACGAATGAGAGCAGATCGCGAACGCAATGGACATATGACAGCCGCCGTTCTCTACGGCGCTGAAGATATGAAAATCGAGAGCGTTGATATTCCCGCTCTTGCAGATGATGAAGTGTTGGTGCGCGTGGAAGTGGCCCTGACCTGCGGCACCGATTTGAAAGTTTGGAAGCAGGGATTTCATCAGCGCATGATTAAGCCGCCTTCGCTTTTCGGTCACGAGCTTGCCGGCGTGATTGAGTTGAAAGGGAACGCGGTAAACGGCGGCTTCCGCGAAGGAATGCGCGTGGTTCCTGCGAATTCTGCGCCCTGCAATGTTTGCCTCTACTGCCGCAAGGGACAGCCCAATCTTTGCGAAGATTTGCTGTTTAACAATGGCGCTTACGCCGAATACATCCGCATCCCGGGAAGAATCGTGCGCCAGAATATGCTCGCGATTCCCGAAAATGTTTCCTTCGTTGATGCAGCTATGGCTGAGCCGCTCGCGTGCGTGTTGCGTGGAATTCATGAAATGGGAGTGAATCGCGGCGACACCGTAGTCGTAATCGGCTGCGGACCAATCGGGCTGAAATTCATACGCATCCTCTCCGGACGCGGCATGCGCGTGATCGCCATCGGAAAGCGTAAGAGCCAGATGCGTCTGGCTGAACGTCTGGGCGCAGTCGCGGCATTTGATGCCGCTGAGATCGAAAATCCTGTCGGCTTGGTTCGTCAAATTACCGAGGAAGGCCGCGGCGCGGACGCGGTCATTGAAGCCGTAGGAACCGCCGCCACTTGGCAATGGGCGCTCCAAATGGTACGAAAAGGCGGGACCGTAAACCTCTTTGGCGGTTGCCCGCGCGGCACCGAAGTGAAAATCGATCCCACGGCGCTGCACTACTCTGAAATCACCATCAAATCCACTTTCCATCACACGCCCCGGTTCATGCGGGAAGCGCTGGAAACCATTGCGCGCGGCGAAATCCGGGCCAGCGACTTCATCACCGGTGAAGCGCCGCTGTCTGACCTGCCCCAGGTTTTTGAACACATGAAGCACCGCAATGGCGAGATGAAGACGGCCGTCATTCCCTAGGTGTTCGCACTGGCATCAGATGCAGAAGCTGTAGTATTTTGAACTGGAACAACCGCCGCCCGAATCAGGGCACCATGTTAGCCACACCTGAATTGAAAATTGCGCGCAATCTTCCCGCGGAGCGCTGCGACCCCGCCGCGGCACAACGTTACACACGTTGGCTGGCTACCCATCATTACGAGAATTTCAATGTCGTCTCTCGCCTGCTGCCTCGCCGCCTGCATCAGGATTTCTATAATGTGTACGCCTATTGCAGGTGGTCGGACGATTTGGGCGACGAAGTCGCCGATCCCGCCCGCGCGCTTGAATTGCTCGATGCCTGGGAAGTGGAGCTGCGAACGATTTACGAACGCGGTCCCGGACCTTCCCACCCGGTTTTGATCGCCCTGCGCGAGACGATCCGCGAGAAGAACATTCCTATTCAGCCCTTCAGCGATTTGCTCCGCGCTTTCCGGCAGGACCAGACAGTCCACCGCTACGCGGATTGGGATTCTGTCCTCGACTATTGCGTCTATTCGGCAAATCCCGTCGGCAGACTCGTCCTTTATCTGTGCGGTTATCGCGACGAGGCGCGTCAAAAACTCTCGGATTACACTTGCACCGCTTTGCAGTTTGCAAATTTCTGGCAGGACGTTTCGCGCGATCTCGAAAAAGGACGCATCTACATTCCCATCGATGCTCTGGCTGAACACGGTTTAACGGAAGCCGATGTCGTAGCGCGAAAGTTCGACGCGCGCTACGTCTCGCTGATGGAATCCCTCATCCAACGCACTCGCACTCTTTTCCGCGCGGGTCTTCCTCTCGCGCAGACGGTCGAACCATTCCTTCGCGTCGATCTGGAAATGTTCAGCCGCGGCGGACTCGCTGTTCTCGAAGCCATCGAATCTTCGGGTTTCAACACGCTCGAGCGTCGGCCCGCTCTTACGAAATGGACGCAGATGTGCCTGCTAGCTGGCGCTTTCGCTTCGCGTATCTTTTCGCGCGGCGATAATCTTCCTGTCGAAAAACCGGCAGCAACATCCCCGGATCCTCCTCGCGTTACGCGACCGTCTGCGACTTCCGTTGCCGCAATGCAGTCCGATACCGAAAGGGTGTGCGCTTCATACGCCGAATGCGCGCGAATCGCGAAAGAATCCCACAGCAGCTTCTATCTTGCCTTCTTCGGACTGCGCAAGGAAAAGCGCAATGCTCTCTGCGCCCTCTACGCTTTCATGCGCCTGGTGGACAACGTTTCCGACGAGCCGGGCGACCTCGAGTCGAAGCGCGACGGCCTCGCGCGCTGGCGTGCAATGCTCGACGACGCCTTAACCGGCCGTACTGCCGCCAACGCAATTCTTCCGGCACTGGCCGACACCCTTGCGCGGTTCGAAATCCCCTCGCGCTACTTTCATGATCTGATTCTGGGCGCGGAAATGGATTTGACGGTTTCTTCCTACGCCACATTCGATCGCCTTTCCGAATACTGTTATCGTGTTGCAGGCACGGTTGGTCTCACCTGTCTGCACGTTTTCGGTTTCCGTGATCCGAAAGCTCCGGATTTAGCCGAACGCTTGGGCCTCGCGTTTCAGTTGACGAACATCATTCGCGATGTCCGCAACGATTTCGAAATGGGCCGGATCTATCTTCCGCAGGAAGATCTCGATCGGTTCGGAATAGCTCAGTCGCGACTTTCCGGTCCGCTCACGCCGCAGCTTCAAGAATTGCTCGAATTCGAAGCCGATCGCGCCTGGCATTTTTATCGTGAAGGCGCCTCGTTGGTCGATCGCGTGGATGCCGATAGCCGCGCCACACTCTGGGCTTTGATTCGAACGTACAGCAGTCTCCTGGCGCGGATCGAAGAAAGTGATTTCGATGTATTTTCTTTGCGCGTTTCGTTGTCCAGTGCCGAAAAAATTCAATATCTCCTGACGGCGGGGATGAGCGGTTGGTGGAAGAAGGATGCCCTCGCAAAGCGTTCTAGTGATCGGCGGCGGTCTGGCGGGACTGTCCTCCGCCGTCGCGCTGGCTGAAGCGGGCCTTCAAGTCCGCCTGTTCGAAAAGCGTCCCCACCTGGGCGGACGCGCTACATCCTACACGTTGCCGGATGGCAGTGAAGTGGACAACTGCCAGCATGTCACGCTGGGATGCTGCACCAATTTAGCTGATTTTTATTCTCGCGTTGGCGCCGTCGGCAAGATTCGTTTTTACGACCGGCTTTATTTTGTGGACGCGCAAGGCCGCCGTTCGACCATGGAATCATCGCCGCTGCCTGCGCCGATGCACTTGGCGCCATCGTTCCTGCTCTTCAGTTCGTTGAATTTGGCGGACAAGCGCGGCATCGCGAGCGCCATGATGGCCATCGCCACGGCGGGCGGCAATCCGCCGGGCATCGAGGGCATATCGATGCTCGATTGGCTGCAGCGGATGAAGCAGACGCCTGCCGCCATCGAACGCTTTTGGCGCGTGGTCTTGGTCAGCGCCCTCGACGAAGAGTTATTGCGAACGGACGCGCGTTACGGGATTGAAGTTTTCTGGAAAGGTTTTCTTGCAAATAAAGGTGGATATCGTGTCGGGATCCCTTCAGTGCCTCTAACCGAATTATACGAAGGTTGCCGCGAAGCTGTGTTGCGCCGCGGCGGAGAGGTGCGATTGCGCGCCGGCATATGTAAAATTCGTGTCCGGGATAATCGCTTCATGAGTGTCGTGATGGATGACGGCGCTGAAATCTCAGCGGATGTCTGTATTGCGGCGGTACCTCATGACACGTTATTAAATCTACTGCCGCGAGAGATGTCGCAAGAAAATGGGTCTCTTTCCGGTTTGGCGAACATCAAGACCTCGCCGATCACCGGAGTTCATCTGTGGTATGACCGCACGGTGATGACCGAGCCTTTCCTTACACTGCTCGACCACATCACCCAATGGGTCTTCAACAAGACGCTGTTGTACGGAACGCATGAAACCAATGGAGCGGCCGCGCGTCAGACTCCCCAAAGCGATCGTCCTTTTGAACCGGACGCAGACGGCCAGTATCTTCAACTCGTAATCAGCGCTTCGTATGACCTGGTACAGAAGTCGCGCCAGGAAATTATCGATCTTTGCTGTCGGGAACTCGCCGAAGTTTTACCGGCTACTCGCGACGCGAAATTACGCAAGGCCACTGTGATCAAGGAAATCAACGCAACGTTTTCGCCTGCGCCTGGTGTGGACCGCTGGCGCCCCGCGCAGAAGACCAGCGTGAAAAAGTTATTCCTTGCCGGCGATTGGACTCGTACCGCGTGGCCTTCCACCATGGAGGGCGCTGTACGAAGCGGTTACTTGGCCGCCGAAGCGCTCCTCGCCGCGTCCGGCGAACTGAGAACTTTCTTGCAACCAGACCTCCCGCTGGAAGGTTTTTCAAAGTTCTGGGCCAATCGCAACGGAGCAGGATCTTGACCATGCTAACCACGAGAGTCTCTTTGTTGCTTGTGCGGCATCCACGAGCATTTTCATTTTCCTCAGCATCACGCAATTGCAAGTATGATTTGGCAACCCCCAGGAGGTCCGATGGACCGGAAGTATAAGCAAAGGGGCTACAGCGACCGCGAGGCCCAAGACAAGAAAAGGGACAGAGCTGACCGCTCAAACGGCGACTCGCGTCCCAAGGGTGAGCCCCGCCCAAAGCAGGAAATGATGGGCCCGCGAACTCCTCGCATGGTGGGAACCGTGATGAGGGCGCGCTGTTCCAGTTGCGGCGCGGTCCTAATGCCGGGCTTCGATCCCAATGGTCAGTGTCCCCGCTGCCACGCCGAATTGCACTGCTGCAAACAGTGCGTGCACTTCGATACCGGCAAGCAGTTTGAATGCACGCAGCCGATCCCCGAGCGCATCGCCAAAAAAGACGCGAAAAACGATTGCACGTTTTTCGAATTCCGCATGACCGTCGAAAAAGATACCTCTCCGGTGAATTACGCCGTAGCTGCCCCAATTGCTGCCGCTCCTGGGCGTCCCAACGACGCGCGCAAGGCCTTCGAGGATCTTTTCAAGAAGTAGTTTCCCGACAACTGGAATTTTTCTGTTCTGACCAGATTTAGCTGCGCGTGTGACTACTCCCCGAGTTCCATTCATTTTGGAGGCAGAGGGAAAAGCGTGGGTTGTTTGGACGGCTCCGTCGCGATGGAATCAAGCTGCGGATAATGGTGGCGCAACGTTTCCGGAACTTTCACCTTCTTGTTATCCAGCATATGTATAAGCTGCAGCGCGTTCACCACACCTTTGCCCTGAAAATGATTGTTGGTGATGACGAACGTCGTCTTCGCATCTTTTGACACGTTGCGAACTCTTTCAGCCCACGGTCCCAATTCCTCTTCCGAATAAAGGTAGTTGTAGCGCTCCTCCACCGGCGCCGCCGGATCATCGCTGAACCACGTGTCGTACCTGCGGCCGTGCAATCGCACGTATCCGGTCGGCGACGTCACTTGCTCGCTTGGCACGATCGACCGCCCAATGATTGGCTGATCGATGTTGCAGAATCCCACTCCGCGCTCGTGCAGCAGCTCGTAAAATCTCGGGTTGGCCCAGGAGGAATGCCGCACTTCCACCACTAATGGGTAATCCCGAAATGAATCGAGCATCTGCGTTAAACGAGCGAGATTTTCGCTTTCGAAGTGAGACGAAAAAGGGAACTGCAGCAACACCGCGCCAAGCTTGTCTGCCCCGCGCAAAAGATCGAATCCGGCTCGAACGGCTTTCTCATCCTCCAGATTCGTCCCGCCTTCGTGTGTGAATTTCTGCCAGAGCTTTGCGGTAAAAAGAAAACGTGGGTTTGCCGCTACGCGCCGGATCCACTGTGCCGCGTGCGATGCTTGCAGCGGATGATAAAACGAAGTATTGATTTCAATCGTGTCGAAGAATTCCGCCAGATAGGTCGCTTGATGGAAATCGCGTGTCCGAGGCGTCGGGTAAACTATCCCGTTCCAATCCTTGTAAGCCCATCCAGCCGGCCCTACCAGCACTTTTGCGCGCTGCCCACTCTCAGCTTGCTTCTCTGGAGCCTTGCGAGTTGCTCGCCTCATCCTTTGTCAGCGTATGATGCGCTTATGGAGCGTGTCAATCCTGTAAACCTTCAAGCGCCCGCGGTGTTCTTTGCGGGGAAATTTACGGCAACATAGGTTGCAACGCGGCGCCCCGAGCGCTATCCTGAAACAGTCTTCTATGCGACCCCTCCTTCCGCTTTACCATCTCTATATAAGGTGCTCCGATGAAAATCAGCTACAGCCATATAGAACCGGAATTACGCGAAACGATTGAACGTGAAACCGCACATTTCGTTGCTAAGCTGAACCGCCTTTTGAAACGATACCCTGAAGATTCCGTTTTGCTCCATGAATCACTTGAAAAAAATCCGCATCAGCGCGAGTTTAGTCTCTCTCTGAACCTGACTCTTCCCACCGGAACCTTGCACGCGACCGGTACAGGCCCCGACTCCGATGTTCGTGCCAGCGCCAAAGCGGCCTTTGCCGAAATTGAACGGCAAGTGAAGAAACATCAGGAGAAACTCCGCAAAGATTATCTTTGGAAACGCAAGCGTCCGCGAGCAACAATCGCAACACCGAGCGAAGTCCCCTCGGCGGATTGAGTCGGTAATACGTCCTGCCACTGAAGCGTCCCGGCAGTTTCGTCTAGACTAGGAACCTGCCGGATTAGTTCATGTCATCATCACTAGGTGCTTCTTCCGCAGGTGCAGGGCCTTGGCTTCCTATCACAATTGTTGGAAGTCCGGCTCGCTTCAGTTGGCGGTTAGCTTCAGGAAGGTCTTTAGTCGTGAGGGCGTTCCATTTTGCCATCACGGCCGCGAGATCTGTCTGCGCTGTGTTAAATGCCCGCATGGCGTCGGCGGTAGGCGCTGCGTCACCGTCATTTATCGCGGAAAATATTTTTGCAAGCTTCCTGCTCAGAGATTCTAAATCTGCGTGCTCCGCCGCTGGTTTCGACGGAACCATTCCGAAATGCGCCGGCGGAGCCCCAGCGATGTCTTCCGCTTTCGCCATGAGCGCATCCAGAGCCGGCACAAGCGAAGTATTATCGTGAACTTGCGAACGAACTTTACGCGCTTGCGAGAGAAGTTGATTTACAGCACGTAGTGCTTCACTGATTTCAGATTGCCGGCGTGATACTTCCATCGCGGCATCAAACTGTTTCTGTAACTCGAAACTGGAAGTCTTTATGCGCGGGTCCATCTTAAGCGTCAGCGGCTGCGAGTAGCTTTGGCCGCCCACCGTAAGTTTCATTGTGTAAGTTCCGGGCAGCGCGGTCACTCCACGAGGCGCAACGACAAATTCGTCGCCCACCAGGTGGGTGCTTCCTGGAACCGCCGTGTAATGGAGATCCCAAATCCAGCGATGCATGCCGGCTTCAGCCGATGGTGGCTTCGGCGCAGGTCTCCAGAATGCAGGGAAGTCGAGTGTTTCGGGTTTCACCGGCGGCGTCTTATCCTCGCTCGAATATTGCCGGATCACTTGACCCTTTGCATCGAGAATTTCAATTACCACCGGGCTGCTTGCGGGCGATTTCAAGTAATAATCAATCATTGCGCCAACTGGAGGATTCTCTGCCAGCGCTTCATCGCGCGGCATAGGCGACCCATAGTCCGTTCCCGCATGCATACGAATAGCAACGCCAGGCTCGAACAAATATGCCTCCGACTGTGTCACTTTGTCATTAATTTGCCGCAGTGAAGTCATGTCGTCTAAAACCCAAAAGCCGCGCCCATGTGTTGCAACGATCAAATCATCGTCGTGAATCGCAAGATCGCGTATCGAAACGGGCGGCAAATTCAGTTGCAGCGATTGCCAGTCGTCGCCATCGTCGAAGGAAACAAACACGCCAAGTTCCGTGCCGGCAAAGAGCAATCCCTGGCGTTTCGGGTCTTCCTTCACGGTTTGCATGTAAACGCCTGCTGGTAATCTCTTCGTAATTCGCTGCCAGGTTTTGCCGCCGTCGCGTGTGCGATAAATATACGGGTCGTTATCTTCCAACCGATGACGATCGACGACCGCATACGCCTCGTTAGCGTCAAAGTGTGACGCCTGCATCATTACGATCTTGCTCCAAGCCGTTAGCTCGTGCGGCGTCACATTCTCCCAGGTTTTGCCCCCATCGATTGTCTTCTGAATGTAGCCGTCGTCCGTGCCGATCCAAATCAAATCGGCGTGCACCGCAATCGGCGAAGGAGCAATTGTGTAAATCACGCCGCGCCGCTTATCCACAGACGCGTCGGCTGCGGTCGCTTCGTTCAAATTCGCAGGCACGCCTGGATTCTCGCGCGTTAAATCCGGGCTAATCTGCTCCCAACTGTTTCCGCCGTCCAAAGTCTTAAACAAAAACTGATCGCTAAAATAGAGCGCGTGCGGGTCGGCTTCAGAAAAAACCAGCGGCAGTGTCCAAGTCCTGCGAAATGGTCCTTTACGGCTCAACTCGGGCGACACATTCCGCAGTTCGCCGGTAGTCACATTGCATTTCGTTACGTTGTCGCCGAAAAGTATTTCAGGATGTAGCGGATCGGGCGCGGTATAGCCGGCTTCGTCGCCCGCGCAGATCCCGCTCCAGTCGTGCATCGAAATTTCGGTGTGCCCGCTGCGCTCCGGCACACCTACAGCCCCGCTGTCCTGTTGCGCGCCCGTAGCCCAGTAGGGGAAACGGTAATCCCCAGCCACGTGATAAAGCTGCGCAGTCGGCTGGTTGTACCAGGAACTCCACGTTGCCGCGCCATCTTCAGTGACGACCGTTCCTTGATCGCTGGCAAGCGCCATCCGCTTCGGGTCGTCCGGATAAATCCACAACTGATGATAATCGTCGCCTCCCGGCGCGCCTCGAATCGCTGTCCAGTTTTTTCCGCCATCGGTCGAACGATAGAGCGAGGTATTTGAAACGTACACTGTTTCGGAATCTTTCGGATCCACGACCACATGGCAAAAATACCAGCCGCGTCCCCATATCCGATGATCGCCCGAAGTTTTGTGCCAGGAAGCTCCTGCATCGTCCGAGCGATAAAGGCCGCCATCTTTCGCGTCAACGATGGCGTAAACCAAATTCGACTTCGCGGGAGCGACAGCAATTCCGATCCGCCCCACTCGCTCGGCCGGGAGTCCGCCAGTAAGTTGTTGCCACGTGTCGCCGCCATCCGTCGATTTGAATATCCCGCTCCCCGGTCCATACGAGGGCGGATAAATGCTCCACGGTGGGCGTCGCGTATTCCAAAGCGCCGCATAAATCGTGCGCGAATTTTGGGTATCGAAGGCCAGATCGATCGCGCCGACATCCTCGTTCTTGAACAACACTTTTTTCCAGGACGCGCCGCCGTCGTTCGATCGGTACACTCCTCGCTCCGCATTGGCGCCGTATGCGTGCCCAAGCGCTGCGACAAAAACAATATCCGCATTCCGCGGATCGACCAGGATACGTCCAATCTGCCGCGTGTCATCAAGCCCAACATCCGCCCACGTCTTCCCAGCGTCCGTTGACTTGTACACGCCGTTGCCAAACGAGATTTGCGAGCGCATATCCGACTCGCCCGTTCCGACATAAAGTACATTCGCATTCGACGGAGCCACTGCGATGGCCCCAATCGAGGCCACCGGCTGCGAGTCGAAAATCGGCGTCCACGTTCGCCCTGAATTCTCAGATTTCCAAACCCCGCCGCCAACGGAACCGAAATAAAAAGTATTCGGCTGCCCCGGCACGCCGGTAACACCATTCGACCGCCCGCCGCGGAATGGGCCAATCATCCGCCAATGCAACCCGGAATAAAGACTTGGCGAAAACCCCTGCGCCGTCACAGTATTTTGCGTTTGCTGAAAAGCAATTACAGACAGTGCCAGCCCAATCAACAGGCGCACGATTACTCGCGACGACCGGTGCATAAAGTGATTTCCCCCCCCCCGAATTTCAATTTACAGGCAGGATGAGCATACAACACGAGCCCAACTCAGAGAAATTCTAGCTCGCAAAAATAATCCGACTCGAGTCCTAATATTTCCAAATCTCGACAGGTTTCGCTTAGCTTGCCAAATTTGTATTTCACGTCGTTGTGAACAATCCATCGAAGGATCTGCTGTTGCCTTAGGTTTGAATGTAGCGCCGGGGCCTTCAGCCCGGAAGCCTTTCTCTGCTCATCGTCGGCTGAAGTTGCGAGAGCCTGCTTTTGCCGGATCACATCGTTCGAACAGTATTTACTGCGAGCATTAATGCGCGTTTCCTCGCCTATTGCACGGCCGCGACCCGCTCTCCGCCGATAAGTTTCGTTCTCACGCGGCAGCCCAAGCATCCGCAACTTCTCGCATGATGCCTCTACCGCGCATGTGCGCGAACTTTTTTTCGTGTAAGATGTTTAGACCGTTTCAGGGGCGTAGCTCAGTGGTAGAGCAGCGGCCTTTTAA
>Ga0182015_10000502_pt1 | contig 56088 bp, 51 predicted proteins | sample 712P3MmetaG_FD_120478 | JGI IMG/M metagenome (GOLD analysis project Ga0182015, IMG submission 120478) | Permafrost microbial communities from Stordalen Mire, Sweden - 712P3M metaG | ecosystem: Environmental > Terrestrial > Soil > Wetlands > Permafrost | place: Sweden: Stordalen | collected...
AAGCTCGATTTCATCGCGGGCCTGTTGCTCAAAGGCGTGGAGGCCACTGGCACAAAAGATTTTCGCGGCGTGCAGGCGCAAGTGGGCGAAGTGCTGGCATGGCGCAATCTGTTCTGGGGCCTCACCGATGCGATGGCGCGCACCACTACCCCCTGGACGCCCGGTTACGTGCTGCCCAATCTCGATTACGGCCTGGCGTATCGCGTGGCGTCCAATTTGATCTATCCCCGGCTCAAGGAGATCATCGAAAACGTGCTCGCGAGCGCGCTCATTTATCTTCCCTCTCACGCCAACGATTTCAAGGTGCCCGAAATCCGCAATTACCTGGAGACCTTCGTGCGCGGCTCCAACGGCTACTCGGCGCTGGATCGCGTGAAGCTGATGAAGCTGATGTGGGACGCGATCGGCACGGAATTCGGCGGGCGGCACGAGCTGTATGAGCGCAACTACTTCGGCAATCACGAGAGCATCCGCTTCGAGACCCTGATGGTGGCCGATCAGTTGGGCCAATCCGCCAAATACAAGGGCTTCGCCGAGCAGTGCATGGCCGAGTATGACTTGGACGGCTGGACGGTCCCGGACCTGATTAATCCGGATGATATTAATATTGTTATGAAGAACGCGCGCAAGTAAACGGCCGCGGCGATTAGTGACCAATCAGGCGTATTGAATCAAACAATCGACACCCGGCAGTTTCGCAATGCGCTTGGCCGCTTCGCCAGCGGCGTCACCGTTCTAACCGCGCCATACGAGAATCAAACGCACGGCATGACCGCGAATGCGTTCGTCTCGGTGTCGCTCGATCCGCCGCTCGTCTTGGTGTCGTTGGACAATCGCTCCAACATGCACCGCATCCTACCCTTGGTGCGGCGCTTCGGCATCAGCGTGCTGGCAGAAGATCAGGAGCCGCTGAGCAATCACTTTGCCGGACGCACCGTGCCGGGCCTGCACGTGCGATTCATAACGCGCCGGGACATCCCGCTGCTCGCCGGCGCAGTAGCGTACTTCGTGGTTGAGGTGATCGACATTCATGCGGCGGGCGACCACACGCTCTATATCGGACGCGTGGAGCACTTCGAATCCGGCGAGGGCAATCCGCTCCTCTTTCACGCCGGACGATATGGGCGGATTCGCGAAGAAAAGGGACGGCCCACCCAGTGGCCGGAGGACGAGTTCTCGTTGTTTTCGATCGGCAGCGTGGATCCGCCGGTCACTTAAGAACGCTCCCTGTGGTCGCGGCTCGGTCTTAGACGGCCGGTGCTTCCACGGTGTGCTCGTTGAAGCTGTATCCGAAGCCGCGAACCGCGCGGATGAGCGACGGATTGGCCGGGTCCGGCTCGATCTTTTGGCGGAGCCGCAAAATGTACACGTCCACGGTTCGATCGGTAACAGCCCGGTCATGCCCCCAAACAGAATCCAGAAGCTGCTCGCGGCTGTAAACGACACCTGGACGACTCATGAGAAATTCCAGCAGCCGGAATTCCGTCGCGGTGAGCGCGACCTCAGCCCCCCGCAACGTAACGCGACAGCTGGCCCGATCCAGCTCCAGATCTCCCGCCCTGACCGTGCGGGCCGGCGACGTCTGCGAGCGGAACTGGTTCTTCACCCGCGCGATCAGCTCGCGGACGAAGAACGGCTTCACCATGTAATCGTTGGCGCCCAGCTCCAAGCCCAGAATGCGGTCCGTTTCCGAAGCGCGAGCCGTGAGAAAAATGATCGGCACGTGCGCCAGCTCGGAATGATTGCGCAGGCCTTTGCAAATCTCCAGGCCATCCGAATCCGGCAGCATGATATCGAGAATCGCCAGGTCCGGCCGTTCCCGGCGGCAAAGTTCAACCGCGCCGCGTCCCGTCTGTGAGCCCGCGACCGCGAACCCCTCTTTCTCCAGGTTGTACTTCAGAAGCGAGTAGAGGTCGGCATCGTCTTCGATGAGGACTATTTTCTTCATGGGCCCTTACTTGAAGGTAACCCGATTTACGTTACGAACGCATTACAGCCAGGTTAACGCTGGTTGAAGGCGGTACTTTCTTCTACGTGCCCAGGCGACGGTTGGTACAGGCCCCGCTCGTATATGTAGCGGCTCACAGCCGGCGGCAACTCCTCGGGAATCTCCCCTGCGGCCAGTTTCCGCCTTATTTCTGACGATGATACCGGCAGCGCCACGGTGTCCAGCCGGTGCACTCGCGCACCCGGAGGCGCTGAATAGGGATGGCCCGGCCGCGTTACCACAATGAACTCGGTGAGCCGCACCAGATCCTGCCAGCGGTGCCAAGTGGGGATTTCGGCGAAGGCGTCCGCGCCGATAATGAAATAAGGTTGCTGGCCGAGCTCGCGGACGCGTTCCACGGTGTCGAAGGAGTAGCTCTTTCCATCGCCCGCTTCCAGCCGCGATGCGATGAAGCGTGGATCCACTTGGCAGGCCAGTTCCGTCATGCGGAAGCGATCCTCATACGTGGCGCCAGTGTGCGCGGTCTTGTGCGGCGGATGGGCGGCTGGAATAAACCAGACCTGTTCGAGATCGAACTGATCCGCGGCTTCGCGCGCCACGTCGAGATGGGCGTTATGGATAGGGTCGAACGTGCCGCCGAACAGGGCCAGTCGCATGACTAGTTCTTCCGGCCATACATTTCCACCGGGATTTGTTCAGTTTAGCGCACCGCGGAAATCACGCGCTGGCAACTTAGTTTTGTTCCACTACGCGCAGGTCGTTGGTCACCGAGAAAACTCCGGGAACCGTGTTCGCCCGGATATTCGCCGTGTTCTTGTCGCTCTGATTGTCCACCACGCCCACCAGCGTCACGTGTCCGTTCTCGACGATGATGTGGATCGAGGGCTGTGTGCCCAACCCGTATCGGTACAGTCCACCGAATCCGTAAATCGAGTGGTACTCCGCCATTCGAATGCGATTGTCGAACGACGACAGAGGCAGAACGCGGATGTTATCGATTACCTGCGTTACACCAGCCAGATGCTTGACAGATCCCTGGGCATCGTTTTTCACAACGGGTTGCGCCACTTCGCCCGACAACGTTACAACACCATTGTCGACGCGGTAGTTCAAGTCGTCGAACACGCTGTAGTAAGGGATCATCACCAATTGATGGCGAACCTGGTCCGTCAAATCCTGGGGCGCATTACCGTTGCTGGCGAACATCGGCACACCGGCAATCATTAACGCTGCGGTAAATGCAATGCTTTGAACGATTCGTTTCATATGCTTCTCCTCTTCTCCACACTAAATGGGATGTTTGGCCGATGGCCGAAGTTGCTGCCATTACGGAGCTTTACATCCCAGAGCTTACGAGAAGAGCGGCTTCCGGCCACTTGGGCACGCTATCATAGAAGTTACACCCTTATATTTACTTCCATGCAAGAATCACGCACGCCAGAACTAGGTATCAACAGTTGGCTCGAAGACGAGCTGTATCAGCAGTATTTGAACGATCGCAAGGCGGTCGACGAAAGCTGGAAGGAAGTCTTCGAGACCAACGGCGCCGCAGCTCCGGGGAATGGCGCCGCTGCTCCGGAAAACGGCTCCCACGATCAGGCGCCCGCGTCCACGCTGCCGGCCGTTCCCGAGCATCAGCCGATAGCTGGTGAAACGCTTGTGCCGTTGCGCGGTGCGGCGGCTCGCATCGCCGAGAACATGAACGCCAGCCTCAGCATCCCGCTGGCGACGTCGCAGCGCGTGATGCCGGTGAAGGTGATTGACGAGAATCGCCGCATTCTCAACGAACACCGCACGCTGATCGGCAAGAGCAAGATCTCCTACACGCACATCGTCGCCTGGGCGATCGTGAAGGCGCTTCCCACCAATCCTTCCTTGAATCACGCGTACGCGGAAACCAATGGCCAGCCGTTTCGCGTGGTGCGCGACACCGTGAACATCGGCATCGCGGTGGACGTAGCGGGCAAGGACGGTACGCGTTCCTTGAAGGTGCCGAACATCAAGGACACCGGCTCGATGGACTTCGCGCAGTTCGTCAAGGCCTTCGACGACATCATCTTTCGAGCGCGCAACAATAAACTAACGGTCCAGGATTTCGAAGGCACCACCATTTCGATGACCAATCCGGGCACGGTGGGCACGCTTGGATCGGTGCCTCGGCTGATGCCTGGCCAGGGCGCCATCATCGCCACCGGCGCCATCGATTATCCGGCGGAATACCACGGCGTCACCGACCAGCTACGCGCCGCGCTGGGGCTAAGCAAGGTGATGGCGGTGACCTGCACCTATGATCACCGTGTTATTCAAGGCGCTGAGTCGGGTATGTTTCTTGGCCGTCTCCAGGCGTTGCTGGAGGGCGACGGCGATTTCTACGAGAAGATTTTTTCGGATCTCAAGATCCCGCACAAGCCCGTGCATTGGGAGCCGGATCGTCCGGTTGCGATCCAAGGCCTGCGGGGCGGCCAGCACGACGACGTGGCGAAGGAAGCCGCAGTATTGCAGTTGATCAACGCCTATCGCGTGCGCGGCCATCTTATTGCGGACTTTGACCCGTTAGGTTCGGAGCCGGTGTATCACTCCGAACTCGACCCGGCCACTTACGGGCTCACCATCTGGGATCTCGACCGCGAGTTCCTCACCGGCACATTGATGTCGGAAGACGATCAGCCGCAGAAGACCGCCACGCTGCGCGAGATTCTGGAAACCTTGCGCCAGACCTACTGCGGAAAAATCGGATGCGAGTACATGAACATCCAGATTCCGGAGCAGAAGCGCTGGCTGCAGCTACGGATGGAGCCCACCGGCAATCGCTGGCCGATCGACGAGCCGACCAAGCTGCGCGCCTTGCAGCGCGTCATCGAAGCCGAGGAGTTCGAGCGCTTTCTGCATACGCGCTTCATCGGGCACAAGCGCTTTTCGCTGGAAGGCGGCGAATCCGCCATCGCGATTCTGGACGAAATCCTGGATCGCGCGGCCGACACCAACGTGCATGAGACGGTCATCGGCATGGCCCACCGCGGGCGCTTGAATGTCCTGGCGAACATCGTCGGCAAGTCCCTGTTGCAACTGTTTTCCGAGTTTGAAGGCATCGATCCCGAAAGCACGCACGGCTCGGGCGACGTGAAATATCATCTCGGCGCGAGCGGCGTGCGGAAATCGTCCTCGGGACGCGAGATCGTGGTTTCGGTAGCGTTCAATCCGAGCCATCTGGAAGCGGTGGACCCGGTGGTGGAAGGTCTCGTGCGGCCCAAGCAGGACCGGCTCGGCGACACCAACCGCGAGCGCGTCATCCCCATCTTGATTCACGGCGACGCCGCTTTCGCCGGCCAGGGCGTGGTTCCCGAGACGCTCAACCTCTCGCAACTGGAAGGCTACACAACCGGCGGCACCATTCACCTGGTGATCAACAACCAGATCGGATTCACCACCAATCCCAATGAAGCGCGTTCGACGCCGTACTCAACCGACGTCGCGCGCATGGTGCAGGCGCCCATCTTCCACGTCAATGGCGACGATCCGGATGCTTGCATCCGCGTGGCGCAGATGGCCTACGACTATCGCCAGACATTCAAGCGCGACGTGGTGATCGACATGTTCTGCTACCGCCGGCATGGCCACAACGAAGGCGACGACCCGAGCTATACGCAGCCGATTCTGTATCGCAAGATCCGCAATCATCCGTCGGTGGCGGCGCAGTACTCCGATCACCTGGTGCGCGAACACTTGATCGATGACGAGCAAGTTGCGCAAATCCGTAAGAGCATCAGCCAGCGGCTCAACGATATCTTCGACGCTTCCAAGCAGAACCAGGAAGAATACCAACTCCAGGATCTCAGCGCCGTGGAGCTTGACGAAATCGCGACGCCAAGTCCGAACACGGCCGTGGATCGAGCCGCGCTGGAGCGTGTGGTTCACGGCATCACCACGTTTCCGGATGAATTTCACGTACACCCCAAGCTGGAAGGCACGCTCAAGAAGCGCCAGGAAATTCTGCGCGGAGCGCCAATCGATTGGGCCACAGCGGAAACGCTGGCCTTCGGAACTCTGGTTATGGAACGGACGCCGATCCGTTTAAGCGGACAGGATAGCGGGCGCGGAACTTTCAGCCAGCGCCACCTGGAGCTGTTTGACAGCGAAACCGGCCAGCGCTACATTCCCTTGCAGCATCTCGCGCCAAACCAAGCGCGCTTCGAAGTCTACGACAGCTCGTTGAGCGAGTACGCGGTTATGGGATTTGAATTCGGCTACAGCGTGGCCGATCCGCTGACGCTGGTGCTGTGGGAGGCGCAGTTCGGCGACTTCGCCAATGGCGCGCAAATCCTGATCGACCAGTTTGTCGCCAGCGCCGAATCCAAATGGGGCCAGCCCAGCGGTCTGGTGTTGCTGTTGCCGCATGGCTACGAAGGACAAGGCCCCGAGCATTCCAGCGCGCGCATCGAACGCTTCCTGACCCTCTGCGCCGAGGACAATCTGCAAGTGGTGAACGCTAGCACGCCCGCGCAGTATTTCCATCTGCTGCGCCGGCAGATGCACGGCGGAGCGGACCGCCGTGGAGTCCGCAAACCGCTGATCGTCTTTACTCCCAAGCGAATGTTGCGCCACCCCAAGGCTGTCTCGAACATCAACGAATTGATGACGGGCTCATTCCGCGAAGTGCTCGACGACACCACGGGCATGGAATTATCGCGGGTCAATCGCGTGTTACTGTGCTCCGGACAGGTTTACTACGACATCCTGGCCGCGCGAGACGAGCGCAACATCCAGAATGTGGCGGTGATTCGTCTGGAGCAGATCTATCCATTCCGGGCAGACCAAGTGCGCGATATTTTGGCGCGCTATCCGGAAACGGCCGAGGTCGTGTGGGTGCAAGAGGAACCGCGCAACATGGGAGCGTGGCGTTTTGTGCAGGAACAGTTTCAGGCCATTCTCGACCCCACGCAGCGCGTGCTCCGGTATGCCGGCCGCGCCGCGAGCGCGAGTCCCGCTTCCGGATCGTTCAAGCGCCATCAGCAGGAGTTGGCCGAGCTGCTGGACCAGGCGCTTTCCGCCGAAATCAGATTGGAAACAGCGACGACGACCAAGCGCAAGGTGCTGGCGCGCCGTAAACGCTAGGCAACGACGCGCGGATCGGGGACCGGATAACCGATCGCGAAATGGTACACCACCACGTGTGCTGGCTCGGAGGCCAGGTTGAGGTAACGATGCACTTCATCGTCGAAAAATGCGCCGATTCCGGTCGCTCCTAGCCCCAGCGCTTCAGCGGCAAGATATAGCCGCTGTCCGATGGCGCCGGCTTCGAAATGCACGTAGCGGTAGCCTCGGTCGCCAAGGGCGCGGACGGCGCGGTCGAGATCGCCGATCATAGAGAACGCCACGCAGGCGTTACCCGCGAGATCCTGGCCGAGGCTCAGTCCGGCGGCTGCGACCCGCTGGTCGCCGCTTCTGATCTGCTCCAATTCGGCGCTCTCGGGCCAGTATCGATACACGCCAGGTTCGAGGCCGTCGACGCGATGCACGTACAAATAGAGCTGGATGAAATCCGGGCGCGTAGTGGACATGACCGCCGAAAGCTGCGCGAGCGACATGGATGGCGTGAAACCCACGAAGTCGAGCGCCGAACGCCGCTTGCGCGCGACCTCGCCAAAAGCAAGTGTCGATGAAGCAGGAACGGGCAGCTTGATCTCGCCTGACCCAGAAGGAGCCGGCTCCGCGGGTGTGTTGAGTGTTGGCTTGGTGGCGCCGTGAATCGATTCAATCCACGGGTAAGCGATGGTTTCCTTGGAAAGCTGGTTCGCTTGCCCGCCGTACCAAACAGTCTCGCGATGGTCGGGTTCGCGCACTGGAATTGACTTGCCCCTCAGCTCGAGAATCAGCATCGGCCACTCGTCTTCGTGGAGGCGGCAGAGTCGCGCGACGTCATCGTCCGGGAAGTCTCGAACGGCCAAGCCGTCGCACCCCATGGCTCGGGCAGCGAGCGCGAGCGCCTGCCAGGCGTGCCCGATGTCGTGCAAGCAATATCGATAGGCCCGATCCCGGTACTTCCATGCCTCGCGCCACGCAATGCTGGTCAGAACAAATACGATTAGCGCCGAGCTCGCGATCAGCTTCATGTCAAAATCGCCGGTCGCGCGCTGCTCCGCCATGTGTGAAGAGGGACGGTAATGATACAGTCCATCCGGCCACTCCTTTAAGCCGCGCGTGACGAAGTGAAATTCCGTCGGATGCAGATTGCCAGAGGATGGATTCACGCGCAACGCATAGCGGTCTCCGGTGGATGGGACAAGCTTGGAAGCGCTGATCGACGCGGAATAGAACAGTAGTTCGGAAAGGAACGCCGGACCGTCTACGGCTTCTGTCGCGCCTGTGCCGCCGCGAAGCAATTCGAGTGCGGGGATCTCAGGGCTGGGCGGGTCGGCGGGAAGGTCGAGCACCGGCGCGCCCTCATAATGCCGGAACGGATTGGGCATGTTCTTCCAATCGAGAACGTGCTGGGTTCGCCGCAGCGACTGGACACTATGCTTGGTGAATTCGTGATACTCCCGCCAGGTCAGGCAGTGCCCTCGATGGGAGCTTGCCACCGGAACAGGAAAAAGTGGCGGCCGCAAAGAGAGCAGCGATAGGGTAACAGGATCCAGTGGAGAGCCTTCTCCATGGCGTTTCGAACGCCGACGCCCCTAAATTCGACAGATCTGCAATTCGGACATTGCGTGGAGAACATAGTGTTCCATAGCCTCATTCCTACCCGTCAGTTTTCGCCGCACTGCCCGTGCCACGGGCCTGGCTACTCCGGAATGACGGCGTGGACTTGCCGACATTGGCATCGCTGCTGCTACGGCCCATGTCCGGGCGGCTTGCTTCCCGGGCGGCCTTGATCTGTTCAGGCGTCCTCAGGTCGGGCTCGGAGAGCTTAACCCGTTCCTTTGCGCGAGAGACTTGGCGCTTGTGGCGCTTTGCTAATCGTTTGTCCATTTTTTGAATTTACCGGAGGCACACGACTCTCGCATCCATTCACCAGTATCAGTTAATTATTGTTGCTTGTCAAGGCGAAGTCATGCCAGAATGGAGTAGTGATTCACCAGAAGTGGTGAATTTCCACCGAGGAGCCAGTGGACGTATCTCTCGTGATAAAGCAGCGCTTGAGTGAGCTTGGCCTGGATCAGAGAGATCTGGCTGCCGCCACTCAGGTCACTGATTCCTATATCTCACAGCTCCTGACTCGAAAGAAGGCCCCTCCGGCGCCTGGGCGTACCGATATCTACGACAAGATGGGCGAATTCCTCAAGCTCCCGGCCGGAGAACTTTCGAGACTGGCGGAAGTTCAGCGTCAGGAGGAGTTGAAGAAGAGAGCGACCGAGCCGCCCAGGCCACTCTTCAAACAATGCCGGGATTTGATTCTCCGCAAATGCGAGCCCGAAAGGCAAAAGGAAGTACGCAGGATTTTTGAGAGAGAGCCCTTTGGCGAACTCGAGCGCCTGGTCACGCAAAAACTTCTGGATGTCGCGCAAGGCATTGCCAAGGAGGAATTGCGAAGCGAGGAGTGGCTCCGGTTGATGGCTCAGCTCAGCGGCCGCAGCTACCAGCAGATGCGAGTCACGAGTCTAGAGTTCCTCGACACCGACGTCTTCAGTATCTCTGTTGAGAATTGCGTCTCTTTCCTCGATCCGATGATCGACTCCTGGGACATGGACCTTAAGACTTTCGGCTTGGAGATTATCTTGAACCGCCGGCTGGCGCCAGGCAGTGTAAAGCGATTTGAGTTTGTGGAACAGCAGCAACAAAAACGCTTCGCGATGGAACCAGGCTTTGAGCAGTTCCTCAACGATAAATCCCTGAGCGGCGACGTCAACGAAGAGGAGATCGAATTCCTGAAGACGCTGGAGTTCAATGGGAGACGGCCCACTCCTCTGTACTATTACCGAGAACTGCAAAACCTGAGGGACCCTCTGCATTTCATTGCCGCGGCGCGGCACAAGGAGCAACCCAAGGAAGCAAACTAGGCCGCGGTCGGAGCCCGCCGGGCAGCAAAGGAATGCCTCATGCAACCAACCACTAAAGTTCGCAAAATCGCTTTTGTCGGCGACCATTTGCCGCGCAAATGCGGCATCGCCACGTTCACGTCCGACCTGCTGGCGGCGGTCGCGGCCGCGCATCCTCAAAGCCAGTGCTTCTGTGTGTCCGTCAACGACATCAAAGGTGGTTACGACTACCCGGAAGTAGTTCGCTTTGAGATTGAGGAGCAGGACTTGTCGTCCTATTTGCGCGCCGCGGACTTCCTCAATATCAGCAACGTGGACATTGTCTGTTTGCAGCACGAGTTCGGAATTTACGGCGGGCCGGCCGGCGGTCACATCCTGGCATTCCTGCGCGAACTGAGGATGCCGGTTGTCACCACGCTGCATACTATTTTGCGCGAGCCGAGAGCGGACCAAAGGCGCGTCATGCAGGAGTTAATCTCCCTTTCCACGCGGCTGGTGGTCATGGTTGAGCGTGGCCGGCAGATGCTAGAGGACATTTACCACGCGCCGCCGGAAAAGGTCGATCTGATCGCGCATGGCATCCCCGACGTGGGGTTCGTCGATCCAACCTACTTCAAGGATCAGTTTGGCGTGGAGGGAAAGGTGGTGCTACTCACCTTCGGCCTGCTTTCGCCCAACAAGGGCATCGAGTATATGCTCAACGCCCTGCCGCGGATTCTGGCCGAATTTCCGGACGTCGTTTACATCGTTCTGGGGGCCACTCATCCCAATGAACTGCGCGAGCATGGCGAAGCCTACCGGGTTAGCCTCGAACTCCTTGCCAAGAAAAACAAAATCGAGAAGAACGTTATCTTCTACAACGATTTCGTGGACCTCGAGAATCTGAAGGAGTTCATAGGAGCCGCGGACCTCTATATCACGCCCTACCTGAACGAAGCTCAGATCACCTCGGGCACGCTGGCTTACACGTTTGGAGCCGGCAAAGCAGTGATTTCGACGCCCTATTGGCATGCCGCCGAACTGTTGGCGGAGGATCGCGGAGTCCTGGTTCCATTTGGCGATGCCCCGGCTCTCGCACGTGAAGTGATTGGCTTGCTGGGGGACGACACTCGCCGCCACGCCATGCGCAAGAACGCTTATCGGATGGGCCGCGAGATGGTTTGGAGCAACGTCGCGCAGCTCTATATGCATTCCTTCGAGTCGTCGCGGCTGGAGGGTGCGGCGCTCTCCCGAAAATTCCTTGTTACCAAGACACTCGACCAGAGACCGCGGGAACTGCCGGAGTTGAAGTTGAATCATCTCTCGCGGATGACCGATTCGACCGGCGTCTTCCAGTACGCCATTTTTGGCGTCCCGAATTTTTCCGAGGGCTATTGCACCGACGATAATGCGCGTGCATTCATCCTGGCGGTGCTGCTCGGCGAACTGGAAGAAGAGCCAGAGCTGGCGCGGAACATGGCCACCACTTGCGCCGCCTTTCTGCATCACGCGTTCGATAGCCAGACCCAACGCTTTCATAACCACATGAGTTTTGACCGCCGCTGGCTCGACGACCAAGGCTCGGAAGACTGTCAGGGCCGCGCGCTTTGGGCGCTCGGCGTCGCGGTGGGACGTTCTCCGTTCCGGACCTTTCAGATGATCGCTGGACAGCTTTTTGCGTCGGCATTGCCGGCCTTGACGGATTTAACGTCGCCACGGGCGTGGGCGTTCGGCCTCATCGGTATTCACGAATACCTGCGGCGATTGAGCGGCGACAGCCTGGTCAACCAAACCCGCGAGACCCTTACCTGCCGGCTCATGAAGCTTCTCGAGCAGAGTGCCGACCCGGACTGGTGCTGGTTTGAAGACGAGCTGTCCTACGACAATGCCAAGCTCGCCCATGCTTTGATTCTGAGCGGGCACGCCACGGGACAGCCGGCGGTCTTTGAGCGAGGCTTGGAGGCCTTACGCTGGCTGAACGAGCTGCAGATCTCCGAGAACGGCCACTTTCGCCCAATTGGCAGCAATGGTTTCTACCGCCGGGGAGACACGCGCGCACATTTTGACCAGCAACCCATAGAGGCGCAAGCCATGGTCTCGGCCTGTCTGGAGGCGTATCGCGCCACATCCGACATCTGGTGGTACGAACAGGCCGAACGCGCCTTCGACTGGTTCATCGGCTGGAACGACCTGGGTTTGGAACTCTACTCGCCCGAGAGCGGCGGCTGCGGAGATGGATTGCACGTGGATCGCGTCAATGGGAACCAGGGAGCGGAATCCACGCTGGCCTTCTTGCTGTCACTGACGGAAATGCGCTTGGCGCAAAACATGGTGACCAGCTTTAAGGAACCGATCGCCAATGGAGTATACGCCCATCTGTGAGCATGAACACAATTTCCGCTAATTCGATTCAGGGCCCTTCAATTCACGGCACCTCAATTCACGTCAAACGCTCGGCCGTGGTGCTGGAGCCCGACCAGTCACGCGTTCTCTTGCGCCCTTTCATTCCGGGGAATTCACAGCGCGTCTCCGGAATCATCGCCAGGATCATGGCGCTGCCGGAAGAGCGGGTCGGCCCGCTGCTGGAGGAAATCTCCGCTGAATTTTCCCAGCGGCACCAGCACATCCACGATCGCTTCCTGGAACGCTTCGAACAAGTCCGCGACCTGGTGTTGACGGATCACGAAGTGTCCGAGCCAAGACGACTCTTGATCGGCTCCTATTTCCTGGCCGAATACTCTCTGGAATCTTCCGCGCTGTTCAATCCCTCGATCGTGCCGCATCCCGATCAAACAGGTCTCGAAGATGGAGCACTGCGGTTCATTATCAGCCTGCGCGCTACCGGAGAAGGGCACATTTCCTCCATCACGTTTCGAACCGGGATCATCCATTCCGATCCAGGGCAGCCCGATCAACGGATCGAGGTTGCAGCCCCCGCCGGCTTTCTCACGGAACCTCGCCAGACCCCGAATCCGGTCTATGAGAAGGGGTTGTTCGCGCGCAAACTTGAGGAACTGGGATTGAACGGTGAATATACGCGCAGGGTCATGTACACACTCGGCGAGTCGTTCGCATTGGGAGAGCTTCGCGCCAGTCTCCAAGCTGAACAATTCCGTCTGCCGGATGGAATGACGCAAGAAGATCAAAGCTCCGCACAAGGAATTTGGATGCTGGCCCGGTCCAACTATGAGGTCCAGTTCCAGCAGGACCAGCAGTTGTCGGCGCGCATATTGTTCCCAGCCACGCCCTCACAACGCAATGGCATCGAGGATGCGCGTTTCGTCCGTTTCCAAAACGAGGATGGCACTCACCGCTACTACGCGACGTTCACGGCCTTCGACGGCAGGGTGGTAGTGCCGGAACTGGTGGAGACTTCAAATTTCCTGCTCTTTCGGTTCATCACGCTGAACGGCCCGGCCGCCCAAAACAAAGGCATGGCGCTGTTCCCGCGAAAGATCAATGGCCTCTTTGCCATGCTTTCGCGACAGGATAACGAGAATATCTATCTGATGTTTTCCGACAACGTCCATTTCTGGGATGACCAAAAGTTGCTCCTCAAGCCCGCTTTTCCGTGGGAACTGGTCCAGCTTGGGAACTGTGGATCTCCCATTGAAACCGATGCCGGCTGGCTGGTGCTGAGCCACGGCGTCGGCCCCATGCGCAAGTACTGCATTGGCGCGTTCTTGTTGGATCGCGATGATCCCAGCAAGGTGATCGGCCGGCTTCGCGAGCCCTTGCTCAAGCCCAATCAGAATGAGCGTGAAGGCTACGTTCCCAATGTCTTGTATACCTGCGGTGCTCTGGTCCACAACGGCGAGCTGATCATCCCTTATGGTTTGGCCGACCACGCCACGGGTTTCGCAACCGTCCCGCTGGCTGAGGTGCTGGCTGCCATGGAGTAGGGTCGTATGAAGATCACCGTTACGCACTCCACGGTTTACCGCTACGATTTCCCAGTGTTCCTCGAGCCGCACATTTTCCGGCTTCGGCCACGCACCAACAGCTCGCAACGGCTGCTCGCGTTCGACCTTCAGATCACGCCCCTGCCCGCCGGGACAACGGAGTGTTTGGATCAGGATGGCACTCTCGCCCTGAACGCGTGGTTTAATACGCCCACCAGGGAGTTGAGCGTACTGAGCCGGTTCACCGTGGAGATGCTTCGGCAAAACCCGTTTGATTACGTTCTCACCGGCCAATCGTTGCATCTTCCCCTGTGGTATCTGGAGCCGACCTGCGCGGCTCTCACTCCCTACCGCAACGACGCGCACGTCGCCGAATCCGTGAAGCAGTATGCGCAATGGATGGCCGCCGGCGCGCAGTGGAACACACTATCGTTTCTGCTGGCGTTGAGCCGTCAAATCTTTCAAACCTGCCGCCAGGTGATCCGTCATTACGGTCCGCCTTGGCCCTCGGACCGAACGCTGAGTGCGCAGGAGGGATCTTGCCGCGATCTGGCCGTCCTATTCTGCGATGCTTGCCGCGTGATGGGATTGGCCGCCCGGTTCGTCAGCGGATATGAATGCGCGTCGGCGAGCGCGCAAGATACGTACATGCATGCCTGGGCCGAAGTCTATTTGCCGGGCATCGGCTGGCGCGGCTACGATCCCGCTCGCGGTCTGGCGGTGTCGAACGGACATGTCGCCGTGGCCGCCGGCTTCGATCACGATCTCGCTTCGCCGGTGGCTGGATGGTACTCGGGTGGATCGGCGTCGCGGATGGAGGCTTCGCTCAACCTGCAGGTGGACCATGCGGCATAAGCGCGTGGCAGTCTTATCACCGGTGGCCTGGCGAACTCCTCCGCGGCAATACGGGGCATGGGAAACAGTAGCCAGCAACATCGCCGAAGGACTTGTCGCCCGTGGCTGGGATGTGACGTTGTTCGCCACTGGGGATTCCGTTACCCGCGCTCACCTGCATGCCGTGATCGACCGGGGCTATGAAGAGGATTCCGCCGTGGATCCCAAAGTCGCGGAATACCTGCACATCTCCGAAGCTTTCGAGCGCGCCGCGGAGTTCGACCTGATCCACAGCCATTACGACTTCATGGCGTTGTCCTACACCCGGCTCGTCCGGACGCCGGTCCTCACCACCATCCACGGATTCTCGTCCGCCCAGATCATGCCGGTCTATCAGAAGTATCGCGACGGGTATTTTGCTTCCATCAGCGACTCCGATCGCGCGCCGGGACTCAATTACCTGGCGACGGTGTACAACGGAATCGATCTCAACCTGTATCCGCTTCAGGAATCTGGCGGCGATGACCTGATTTTTCTGGGGCGAATTCATCCGGACAAGGGCGTCCATCTGGCGATCGAGGTTGCGAGACTGAGCGGATTACCACTGCTGATCGCCGGAATTATCCAAGACGAAGCCTATTTCCGCGAGCGCGTAAAGCCATTCCTTGATGACCAGATTCGTTATGTCGGACCAGTAGACGTCGAGGGCAAGAACGAATTGTTCGCGCACGCCCGAGCGCTGCTCCACCTGAACACTATCCCAGAGCGATTTGGTCTTGTTCTGGCGGAAGCCAATGCCGCCGGCGTGCCGGTGATCGCCATGGATTTGGGTTCCTGCCGCGAAGTGATCGAGGACGGCCAGACCGGGTTTCTGGTCGCGAGCGTCCCCGAAGCAGTGCGGGCCTTGGATCGGATTCCTGAAATCGATCGCGCGGCGTGCCGGCAGCGGGTCCAGGAGCGCTTTTCCATCGAAACCATGGTGGAGGCGTACGAACGAGTCTACTGCAAGATTTTCGATCTGGAAGCGAATAAGCGCTCATGAAAGACATAGTCCGACGATACGGCCAAAATCCGATCCTCACCAAAGCCCAGATCCCGTACCCGGTGGAGACGGTTCACAACGCGGCGGTGGTGAAGCTTCAGGACAAATACATCATGCTGTTCCGCTCTCATCTCCGGACCGGAAGGTCGATCCTTGGGTTGGCGCGCAGTCACGACGGGTTCCGTTTCACCGCCGATCCGGCGCCCTTTATAGTTCCCGAGCGCAGCGGCCCTTTTGCCGACTATGAAGAGTTCGGCGTCGAGGACCCACGCATCACACAGCTCGACGGGGAATATATCATCACCTACAGCGCCTACTCGCGCAATGGCGTGCGGATCGCGCTGGCCAAGACGAAAGATTTCAGCCACGTGGAAAAGGTCTGCATGATCACGGAAGCGGACTATCGGAACGTGGTGATCTTTCCCGAAAAGTTTGACGGGCTCTACGCCCGGCTGGACCGGCCGCATTCGGAGATTGCTCCCTGGTCGATCTGGATTTCCTATTCCCCGGATTTGCGTTTTTGGGGCGAGTCCCAGCTCATCATGCGGCCGGAGCCGTATCACTGGGATGAAATGAAGATCGGCCCCGGCGCGCCGCCGATCAAAACCGATCGGGGATGGCTCTCCATCTATCACGGAGTTTTCAAGACCATGGATGGATCGGTCTATCGTTTGGGCGTCGCCCTGCATGACCTGCACAATCCCGCAAAGATCATCGGCGTGGGCGACTCCTGGATTCTGCAACCGGAGGACCCGTGGGAACTAACCGGATATGTCCACAATGTGGTCTTCACCTGCGGCGCGGTTCCAGAATCCGACGGAACCGTGAAGATCTATTGGGGCGGTGCGGATACGGTGATGTGCGTGGGTGAAGCGAACATCTCCGATCTGGTCGCTCTCTGCCTGGAGCACGGCAGACCGGCGAAGTAGGAGAGCTCAGGGCCGATCGTAGCCGTCAGGTTCGACGTCAGGCACTTTGTCTAGCGCGGCAAGGAACTTCTCGTGAGTGCCGCCGTCGGCTCGCTGCTGCAGCTGCTTCCAGGCAGATAGTTGTTCGGCGAACGCCGAGGCGAAGACTTCATCGACGGAAACCCGTTGCGCCTTGGCAATCTCAAGCGCCTTCTGGTATAGATCGTCGGGTACGCTCATTGGCCTTTTCTCAGCATCTTCAGGATACGCTCATCATCCGAGTCCCCCACGGCAGCGACGTAGCGGGCCGCGACTGTCAGCAAGCGGGCTTTGTTGTTACAAAAGACGTGATTGCAGGGCGCGATGACGCTAGTCTATGAGGTATGAACCCAGCCGCCAAAGAGACTCAGCCAAGACAGCGCGGATTTGTGCGGCGGTTCTTTGACAATCTCGGGCCGGGATTGATCACCGGCGCAGCCGACGACGATCCTTCGGGGATCTCGACTTACTCGGTGGCCGGCGCGGTCTTCGGATACTCCTTCCTGTGGACGGCCCTGGTTACTTTTCCGCTGATGGCGGCCGTGCAACTGATGTGTGCACGCTTGGGAATGGTTACGGGCCGCGGGCTCGGGGGAGCGATCCGATCGCGCTATCCGCGCTGGGTGCTATGGCCTGCCTGCCTGCTGCTGATTGTCGCGAACGTGTTCAACATTGGCGCGGACCTGGGTGGCATGGCCGATGCAATGCATATGGTAACTGGAGTTCGATCCTACTTCTGGACAGTCTTCTTTGCGTTGCTAATTGCCGGCCTGTTGATCTGGAGCTCCTACAATCTTATAGCGCGCGTCTTCAAGTGGCTGACACTGGTGCTGTTCGCTTACGTCATCACCGCCTTCCTGGCGCGGCCAGATTGGACCAGCATCTTGCACGGAACGTTTGTGCCGAATGTCGAATGGACGCGATCCTACATGTCCGTGTTGGTGGGAATTCTGGGCACCACGATTTCTCCCTATCTGTTTTTCTGGCAGGCGGCGGAGGAAGTGGAGGAAGACCGAAAGCTCGGGAGAACTACCCTGGCGCAGCGGCGCGGCGCCACCGATCAGGAATTGAGGGCGGCCAAGGACGACGTGTTCACGGGAATGTTCTTTTCCAATCTGGTGATGTTTTTCATCATCCTCACGACGGCGGCCACGTTGCACGCCCATGGCGTGCGGAATATCGAAACGGCGCAACAGGCCTCCGAGGCATTGCTGCCGTTAGCGGGTCCTGGCGCCTATTGGCTGTTCACGCTCGCATTGGTGGGGACGGGTATGTTGGGTGTCCCCGTGCTGGCGGGATCTTGCGCTTATGCAATCGCGGAGGCTGCGTCCTGGAAGGCGGCGTCGCTGAGCAGCAAGCCCCTTCGGGCGCCGCGCTTCTACCTGGTGATCGCGGCAGCGATGGTGGTGGGACTGGCCCTCGATTTTGCGGGTCTGAATGCGGTGAAGATGCTGTTCTGGTCGGCTATCGTGAATGGTGTCCTGGCGCCGCCGCTGGTGGTTTTGGTGGTGCTGCTTACCAGCGATAAGAAGGTAATGCGCGGGCGTGTGAACTCCCGCGCAGCGAAGGTGTTGGGATGGGTCTGCGCCGGCCTGATGAGCGCGGCGGCGGTTGGACTCCTGGTTACTTAGTAATCCATGCCCCCGCCTCCGTGTCCCATCGGGTTCATCGACGGGGCGGGATTGCGTTCGGGAATTTCGCTGATTATCGCTTCCGTCGTCAGCATCAGGGACGCGATCGAGGCCGCATTCTGCAAAGCCGTGCGAGTCACTTTGGTGGGATCGATGACGCCGGCGGCGATCAGGTCCTCGTACTTGCCGGTTGCGGCGTTATAGCCGAAGTGCGGGTCTTTGCTTTCGCGGACTTTCTCCACCACCACCGCTCCTTCCAGGCCCGAATTGAGCACGATCTGGCGCAGCGGCTCTTCACAGGCGCGAGCGATGATGTTCAGACCGATCTGTTCATCGCCTTCCAGTTTGTGATCCCCGAGCGCCTTGGCCGCGCACAGCAGCGCCACGCCCCCACCCGCGACGATGCCTTCATCCACGGCAGCGCGCGTAGCGTGCATGGCATCCTCGACGCGCGCCTTCTTCTCCTTCATTTCCGTCTCGGTGGCCGCGCCGACCTTGATGATCGCCACTCCGCCGGCCAGCTTCGCCAGCCGCTCTTGCAATTTCTCCCTGTCGTAATCGGAACTGGTGTCCTCGATCTGCGCGCGCAACTGCTTAATCCTGCCTTGAATGGCTTTGGATTCGCCGGCCCCGTCGATGATGGTGGTGGTGTCCTTATCCACGGTGATCCGCTTGGCTCGGCCGAGATCCTCCAGCTTCACGCTTTCGAGCTTAACGCCGGTCTCTTCCGCAAGCGACTGGCCAGCGGTAAGGATGGCGATATCTTCCAGCAAAGACTTGCGCCGGTCGCCGAATCCCGGGGCTTTCACGGCGCAAACATTCAGCGTGCCGCGCAGCTTATTCACCACCAGGGTTGCCAGCGCTTCGCCTTCCACCTCTTCCGCGATAATCAGAAGCGGCTTGCCCGAGCGCGCGATCTGCTCGAGCAACGGCAGGATGTCCTTCATGCTCGCGATCTTCTTCTCGTGGATCAGAATATACGGATCTTCGAGCACTACTTCCATCCGCTCGGAGTCGGTGACGAAATAGGGCGAAAGATATCCGCGGTCGAACTGCATGCCTTCCACGGTGACCAGCTCCGTCACCATGGTCTTGGCCTCTTCCACCGTGATCACGCCGTCCTTGCCTACCTTCTTCATCGCCTCGGCAATGATGTTCCCGATGGTGTCATCGCTGTTGGCCGAAATGGTGCCCACCTGAGCGATCATGTCTCCGGTCACTGGTTTGGACATCTTCTGAACTGCTTCCACCGCGATTGCAACGGCTTTGTCGATGCCTCGCTTCATGGCCATCGGGTTCACGCCCGAGGTTACGGCTTTGACGCCCTCTCGAAAGATCATTTGGGCCAGGACCGTGGCCGTCGTGGTGCCGTCACCGGCCACATCGGAAGTTTTGGACGCCACCTCGCGCACCATTTGAGCGCCCATGTTTTCGAGCGGATCCTGGAGCTCAATCTCCTTGGCGACGGTCACTCCATCCTTGGTGATGGTGGGCCCGCCAAACTTTTTCTCAAGCACCACGTTGCGGCCTTTCGGCCCCAGGGTGACTTTCACCGCGTCCGCCAATTGATTCACTCCGCGCAGAATGGCCTGCCGCGAATTGTCCGCGTACACAATTTGTTTTGCCATCGAATTAGCTCGCTTTCTTTACAGCCACGGGCTGCTGATCGAGGATGCCTAGAACATCGTCCTCACGCATGATCATGTACTCTTCCCCATCCAGCCGGATTTCGCTGCCGGAATATTTTCCAAAGAGAATGCGGTCGCCGACCTGAACGTCCAGCGCGACCAGCTGGCCATCTTCCAGGCGTTTGCCCTTTCCAACCGCCATCACTTCACCCTCTTGGGGCTTTTCTTTCGCGGAATCGGGAATGTGCAAGCCGCCTTGCATCATGTCCCCTTTGTTCTCAACGCGCTTAACTACCACGCGGTCATATAACGGGCGAATTTTCATAGGTCTCAGGCCTCCCGGCCCCGATTGTGCTGAAGAGAGAGTGCGCGTGACGAACGCTCGCGCAGTTGAATAAGCTGGTCAGCGGCACACCGAAATTAGCACGTAAGCTCCAGGCTGTCTGTTCAAAAGTGCTCACATTTCATCCCGCCAGCCTTTCAGCGCGAACAATAAATCGGTCGGGGGCCGCGCCGACGAAGTAGAACGGATAGCAAGTGACCAGCGTCAGGATCTCACCGCCGCTCGAGTTCAATACCGCGATGTTCTCCGGACTGACCACTCGCGTGGACACGACACGGTAACGATACTCGCCTTGTAATGTGGTCACCACAATGACGTCGTTCGCGCGGATGTTCCGCAGCGGCCGGGAGAACGTATCGCGGTGCCCGGTGAGTGCCACATTGCCGGGTTGCCCCGGTAGCGGCGTGCCGGGAATGTGGCCGACCGCGCGCCGGAGAGTCTTTGGGTCGTCGCCTTCGATCAGTATCGCGGAGAGTCCCAGACGCGGGATTTCAAGGCGGCCAATCAGGCCTCTGGCCACGATAGCGGGAGGACTTGGTGCGCTCGCGTTGAGCTTAGATCCGTGATCTTGTAGCAGACGCCGCAAATCGCGGCTTTCGCGCTGTTGAAAAACCCAGGCGTCCACCATAACGAAACCGCAATAACCCAACAGCAGAGCAGCGCCAACGAAACACAAACACTGGGTCCACCGGAGAGTCCTTTGTGTCAGTTTTCTGCTGATCCTGACTCGCATTCAAACCGCTTGAATCTGGCGATATTCCGGCTCCCACATGGCGTCTCCCACTTGTTGCACGATGTCGTGGAATTTCATGCCCGCCAAGTCCTCCTGGACGGCGGCTTCCGCGACCGCCACCGCGACCGTCAAGGACACGTTACGCAAGTCGTCGACATGCGGGAGCAGCGAAGCCCCGGGCAGGCGCACGGCAACCAGACTCGAGACCGCGTTGGCCGCGGCCGCGAGCATGCCGTCACTGATCCGGCAGGCTCGAGAGACGATGGCGCCCAGGCAAAGGCCAGGGTACAGCATGGCGTTGTTCACCTGGCCGATGACATAAGTGACTCCCCGGTAAGTGACGGGCGGGAACGAGCTGCCAGTGGCAATCAGAGCCCGGCCCTCCGTCCAGGCAATCAGATCGGCTGGCGAGGCTTCAGCCATGGCCGCTGGATTTGAAAGCGGGAAGATGATGGGCCGCTCGCAATGCTTAGCCATTTCCCTGACCACGGTTTCGGTAAAAGCGCCCGCAGCCGTCGAAACGCCGATCAGCATTGTCGGCCGCACTTGGCGCACCAATTCGGCCAAGTCCTTGGCGCCATCCGAGCCGTTGTGCTTCCAGCGCTTCACCTCGGCATGCGGGCGCGCATACGGCGCCTGATAGTCGCGCAACCCCTCGCCCATGTCATCGGTGAGCAGGCCCTCCGAGTCCACCAGCCAGAAGCGCGCGGTGGCGTCCTCCCTGGACAGACCCTCCAGCACCATGGCATCTCGAATTTGATCGGCAATTCCCAAACCCGCCGTTCCGGCGCCAAGAATCACCACCCGTTGATTCCGCAGTGGCGATCCGCACACGCGCACCGCCGAGACCACCGCCGCCAGCGTGATCGCGCCCGTGCCCTGCATATTGTCGTTAAACGTACAGAACTGACCGCGGTATTTCTCGAGGATGCGCCGTCCGTTGCCGGGCGTGAAGTCTTCCCACTGCAGCAGCGCGTTCGGGAACAGTTTGGTTACGGCTTGCACATAGGCATCAATGAAAACGTCGTAGCGCTTCCCGCGGACGCGGGGATGCCGGTTCCCGATGTACATCGGATCCTTAAGCAGGCTTTCGCGGTTGGTGCCGACATCCAGCATCACCGGAATTACCCGCGTGGGATCGATTCCGCCGGCCGCGGTATAAATCGCGAGCTTGCCGATCGAGATTTCGATACCGCCCACGCCCCAATCTCCCACCCCCAGGATTTGCTCGGCGTCGGTCGCCAGGATCAAATCGATATCTTCGGGTCCGGCGCCGATGTTCCGAAAGGCTTCCTCGATTCCGTCAGGATGGTCGATGGAAAGGTAAACGCCTCGCGGACGCCGGCACTCGTGGTGATACTGCTGCATCGCCAAGCCGATCGTCCGATCGTTGACGATCGGTATCATCTCGCGGAGGTGCCCCGACAGCAAGCGGTAAAACAGGACCTCGTTACGGTCGTGCAGCGCAGTCAGGTAGATGTTCTTGCTGAGCGCGTCGGTGAGACGCTGGTACTGAGCAAAAGCCGACTTTACTTGAGCCTCGAGCGTATTGATCACGGGGGGTAACATGCCGGTGAGGCCCAGCTCTTTTCGTTCCTCCGCCGTGAAGGCCGTGCCCTTGTTCAGCAACGGTGTGGTGAGCACCGCCATGCCCCGTGCCTTGGTGTGATGGGCGCCGTTCCCGTTAGGCTGGGCACTACTCACCCGCGACGCCAATATGGGAATGACTCTCTGTCGCATGTTGTACCTGCTTCCTCGCTTCTCACTCTCTCCCGGGGCTGGCCCCGGCCCGTTCTAAACGGCAGGCCGGGTAGCACCCGATGGGTCACTTACTAACTAAGCGCGTGCCCGTGCAAATTTGAGGGTGCAGGCTGCGCCTAACGCCAGCAGTCCGAACAGCCCGATCAGCGGCAGGGGACTGGCGGTTTTCGGCAGCGTCTCCGCTACTGCTACTTCCACGGGTGGCGGGGTGACCGCCTGGGCTATCTCAACGTCTTGTCCAGCGGGCGACACGGCCAGGACCGGCGCTTCCTTCAATGCCACCACCACGGGCTCCTCGGCCGACTGGATCGGCGTTAGAACCTCGGGCGTGATCGCGGCCGGCGTGTAAAGAACGACCGTGTTGGTCTCCTTGGCCAGCTCTATCGCTCTTTCCTTCGGATATACGAACTCCTGGCCGAAGTTCTTGCCCGGATAGAACCATGCTCGGAGCGCTTCCGGTTCCCCGGGCGCCCTCTCTCTAAAGGTGATCACCGTTTTGCCGGTGGCGCGGAGCCGATAGTTTGGGACCGCCAGGATCGTGGCGTAGACCACGGTTTCGTCCTGGTTGAAGATCTGGACGATGTGGCGGTCGGACTGCGAGTTCAGAAGTTTGAAAACGTAGGTGCCGGCCGGCAACACGGCCCAGCCCTTCATGTGTACACCTGGGGTTTCCACCGGCCCACTGAAAGTCACCACGGTCTTCTGGTTCCAGTCGTCGGCCTTTACGTTGGGAGAGAATGCCGCGCCGATGAGCGCCGCACAAAACACGGTTGGTACTGCTCTTAAAAAAGTCACTGTTACTCCTTCTGCTGATCTAAAATTTGTGAGCGGAACCCACGTGGCAACGAGGAGCACGCTTACGTCCGTTGGTGGCTGCCGCCCGAAAACCAGCCATTATGTCCGGTTGATACAGCGAAACGTGCATACCTAAGGAATCGAGAAGAACGTGTTTCCGGCCCGGGGATTGACCGGATGGGGTCACTTGACCAAATGCGGTCGAAAGTCGCGGCTGAGGTGGGGCGCTGGCCTACTGGTTCAGGCGGCGGCTGCGGCTGCCACTCAATCCGGCCACTGAACGACCTCAACTCCCAAACGTGCATGCGACAGGCTTGAGCTTCTCACGGTACGGAATTGGTACCGCTCAAATGCCGCCGCAAAACCGGATGCCCGGTGGCGAACGATTCGGCCAACCGCGAAAAGCTGAAGCGGAATCCTTCCGTCCAGCAGTGAAGGCCACTCAATACTCAACTCGAGCCGTGCACCCACGCTAATTTCGTGTTGCGAGACGACGTGCTGGGAGACCACCAGGACGCCCCCACTGCTTACGTTGACCGCACGGCCCGCTCCCGAGAAAAGAGATCCGGAAAGAGGGCGGAAGCGAACGCTCAGGTCCAGCGGAAAGCGAAACTTTAACCGGCGTTCCGCTCGAATGGGCTGGTTGGCAACTATTACGCCGGGAGGCTTTGCCGGGAACGAGCGGGTTCTAGTGAACGAATGCGTCAAAGTTGGCATCTGGCTAAGCGCAAGCTCCCGCGGCCAAGGCTCGGATCGGCCTCATTCGGCTGGGCTTGACTGGGGCGGGCTCAATTGGCGTAGACCAGGGCCCCAACAAGTCCACTTTGAAGATGTTGTAAAGCTGGTTCTCGAACATGACCTCGTAACATTTGCCCAGGCTGGAGGGTCCCACAACGCGAATCTCCGCTCCTTCCGGCAGGAAAACAATCCGTCCTTTCCCGGCTTCTTCGAAATGAACCACGGCGAAGGACTTTCTTGTCCGGTACAGTGGCGTGACTCGCGCCTCGCTCGTTTCGATGGGCTCGCCAGGGATTCTCATTGTCGAAGATGCAACGGTGCTTGTCATGATCTGATTTGCCTTCCTAAAGCCAGGGCTACGCCGCCGGCGCCGCTCTTTCCGAGTGTGTATTCGCATTCAGCACTCGGCTAACTCTCTCCACCAGCTCAGCGGACCGAAAGGGTTTGGCGATGCATTCCAATCCCCGATAAGCCCGCCCAGGACCTCCCGTCATAAAGAGAACCGGCAGTTGTGAATCCATTCCCAGCACGCGATCGGCCAGCTCGACGCCGTTGATGTTTGGCATCACCACGTCGGTGAGCAGCAGCACAATTTTGGATTGATGCTCGGCATAGAAACGGAGTCCTTCTTCTCCGTCGGCGGCCGTGACCACGGTATATCCGGCGGCCTCCAGGAATCTTTTTGCGAACGCACGAGTGCCGACGTTATCGTCGACTATCAAAATCGTTCTGTGTTGCGAGTCGTATGTCATGGCTTGCCTCCTTCAGCCGCATGCCAGGGCTTCTCGGCAGGTGGTCCGCGTAGACCGTCGGCTCCAACAGCTACAGGGGGGAGGAATAAAGTATCACGGATTCGCCGTAGACTAGTCTGTTCAGAATTGCTCACATTCCCGGAGATTGAGGCGGTTTTCCTCGGCCACCGCCGTCAGTCGTGCAGGATTACGTTGAGCAGAGAACTGTGAACTTCCAGGCCGCCAGTGACTTGACCGTTGTATTGGATGAAGCCCAGTTTGCGGAAGCGATTCATGAAAAAGCTGACTCTCGAGCGGGTAGTGCCCACGATCTCCGCCAGTGTCTCCTGGCTGATCTTTGGAATCACCGGCTCGGGCTTGCTGTCTTTGCCGAAGTTGGCTAGCAGAAGCAGCACCCGCGCCAGACGCTTTTCGCTGGAGTTGAACAACTGGTCCACCAGATCTTCCTCAATCCGAATGTTGCGGGAGAGCAAATGGCGCAGCAACAGATCAGAAAAGGCTGGCTGGTCGTGAAGCAGACGGATCACGCTCGCCTTTTCCAGCCGCATGATGGAGCATTCCGACATGCTGGCGGCGCTGGCCATGCGAAAAGGCTGGCCGGCCAGGCATCCCTCACCGAAGAAGTCGCCGACGCCCAAAATAGCCACCACCGCTTCCTTGCCTTGCTTGGAGACGACCGTGAGCTTGATCTTGCCCTTCTGAATGTAAAAGATGGCGTCGGCTGGATCGCCTTGCAAAAAGACCTGGTGGCCCTTGGGGTGGTCCAACAGCGTTCTTCCCGTGCCGGCTGCGGCCAGAAAGCTCTGGAGATCGAAATCCGCCTTGTGGTTCTTCTTGCGCGCTGTCATAACCCGATACTGCTGTCAGTGCCCGATTCGGAAACTGGTCACGTCACCCCAAAGCCCTGCGGCTTTTAGCACAAAAACTCCCACGGCAACCACGACGACCACGTTGAGAATCGCCTTGATGCTAGAGGCCATCGGGATATAGCGATTGACCAGCCACAGCGCCACGCCCACCACGATCAACATAACAACCAAGTTCAGCAAAGGCATTTGGATGCTCCTCAATGTAGGATGAAGCAATCCGTTGCCCAACCGAAGGCCGGGAAGAATACTCCTGCGGAGGTCAGCAAGTGTGTATTAGTTGTGTACTTCTTATAAGTTATTAAGACTCAGCGAAGCCCGAATTGACCACAGGTGGTCGCCTGACCAAATTTGGTCATTGCAAAGCCTCGAATTGGCGATATGATATAAGTGACCGCCAATCTCGGCTACCTGCTGTTTTCGAGACAATCTACGCGCCCACCGCCTAGTCTCTTAGACGACCCGGCCTCCTGGATCGACGGGGCGAGGGAGACGAAATGAACTCCGCAGCCTCAATGCACGAACCCAGTGGCTGGCTGGTGGAAGATGGCCTGAGAGAACTCGAGCAGTTATTCCGGGCCGTTCTCTCCCACCAGTCCGAACCTATCCTGATCGTTGACGACGACCGTCATTGCGTGTACGCCAGCTCCGGCGCGAGCAAGCTGTTCGGACTTCCGATAGGCAAGATAATCGGCCACCGGATCGATGATCTTGTAGATCCAAACAAGCTTCACTACACGGCGAACAGCGGTGTCTTACCAGGACGCCATGTGTGGCTCCTTGATGACAAGCCGCCGCGCGCCGCCAAGTCATTGCCCGCCAAGTCCCTGCCCGCCAAGTCCCTGGATGACAAGAGCAGCGACAAGCACGCCACCCCTCCGGCTGACCCGGCCGGGGACCAGACTGCGGCAGGGAGCAAGGACTACGCGCTTTTGTCCCTGGATGCCAGCGGCCTGGTGGTCGCCTGGTACTCGGGAGCGGAGCGCATCTACGGCTATAAAAGCGGAGACATCCTCGGTCAACATGTAAGCTGCCTTTACTCCGGTGACGACGACCTTCCAGTCAACGGGCCGGAAGAATTGAAAAGGACGGCGATCGAGGGTCATCTCGGAAATGAGGGATGGCACAGGAAACAGGATGGGTCGCGATTTTGGGCGAACGTGTTGACAACGGCGCTGAGAGATGAAAGCCAGGAGCTGCACGGCTTTGCTAGAGTGGTGCGCGATTTTAGCACGCGTCACCGGATCGACGCGGCGTTATTACGCAAGCGAGGAGTCACGCCACAGCTTCCCGCTGAATCGACCGTCGTCGGAATCGTTTCGGGCGAATTCGACCGCATTATTGACGCCAACGACGCGTTTCTCGGCATGCTCGGATTCAGCCGCGAAGATTTAATCACCAGTGGGCTGCACTGGGCTGATATCGCCGCGCCAGAGTTCTTGCCGCTGGATGAACGCGCCCATGAAGAAGCTTTGCTCCACGGAGCCTGTACGCCGTTTGAAATGGAATACGTTCGCAAGGACGAAACCCGGGTGCGCGTCCTGGTGGCGAGTGCGGTCCTGGCCACTTCTCCGTTTCGATGGATTACCTTCGTGCAGGATCTTACGGAGCAGGAGCGCGCCGAGAAGATTGCCGGCGAACCCGGCCCCGCGCATGAATTCGAGGAGATCGTCGGCACCAGCGCGGCGCTCAAACGCGTCATGGGGCAAGTGGAAATCGTTGCGCCCACCGATGCCACCGTGCTGGTCCTGGGAGAAACCGGTACGGGGAAGGAGCTGGTGGCGCGCGCCATTCACAAGATGAGCGGCCGCCGGAATCGCCCTTTTATCACTTTGAACTGCGCCGCGATCCCCACCGGGCTTCTGGAGAGCGAGCTGTTCGGCTATGAGAGAGGCGCATTCACCGGCGCTTTATCGCAGAAGATCGGCCGCTTCGAGATGGCCCACCAGGGAACTCTGTTCCTGGATGAAGTGGGGGACATCCCTTTGGAGCTGCAACCCAAATTGCTGCGCGCTTTGCAGGAGAAGGAATTCGAGCGGCTGGGCGGCACCCGCACCATCCCCATCGACGTCCGGCTGCTGGCGGCCACCAACCGCAATCTGACGCAGATGATGGGAGACAAGCTCTTCCGCAGCGATTTGTATTACCGGTTGAAGGTCTTCCCGATCACCATACCTCCGCTGCGCGATCATCCGGACGACATACCCGTGCTGGTCCGGCATTTCACGCAATCGTATGCGGCCAAGATGAATAAGCATATTGACAAGATTCCATCGGATACGATGCAAGCCCTGGTAAGCTGGCCATGGCCCGGGAATGTGCGGGAGCTCGAGAACTTCATTGAAAGATCGGTCATTCTATCGCCCGGCCCAAACCTTCGGGTTCCCTTGGCTGAAATTCGCGCCGAGGCTTTGGAAGCTCCGGCTGGCGCCACGCTGGCGGAAGTGGAGCGGGAACACATCATCCGCGTTCTGCGCGAAACGAATGGCGTGGTAAGCGCCGCCGCCACCCGTCTCGGATTGCCGCGGACCACCTTAAACGCCATGATGCGGAAGCTGGAGATCTCGCGCAAGGATCTGTAGGACCCACTCGATCTGTCCAATACCGAATGGCGCGAGACCTGCTCTTAATCGCGACGGAGGCGTCACGGAATGAACTGGGATCAAATCGAAGGCAAGTGGAAACAGTTCGCGGGATCGGCGCGGGAGCGCTGGGGCCAGATTACCGACGATGACTGGCAGACCATCGCCGGCAAGAAGGAACAGTTGGTGGGGCGGATTCAAGAACGCTACGCAATCGCGAGAGCGGAAGCCGAGAAACAGGCGGATGAGTGGTCTCACGCCCAGAAGCAATCGCAGCCCGACGATCACCTGGCCAGCCGTCTGTAGGGATCCGGGAGAAATTCCGGACAACCTGAGCAATTGTGAGCAGATTCTTCGCCCGCACCCGGCGACAATGGTTGCCTAGGCTCGTAGCCGAAAACAAAGGAAAACACCATGCGCATTAACCCCTCCGTTCGCTCGCTGTTGTTCGCACTCGTGATGCTGGCTCTACCGGTAGTATCGTCTGCGCAGATCATCCTCTCCATCGGCTTCGCACCGCCGCCGCTCCCGGTGTATGAACAGCCTCTTTGTCCGAGCGAAGGCTACATGTGGACCCCCGGATACTGGGCTTACGCTCAGGAGGGATACTTCTGGGTGCCCGGAACGTGGGCCATGGCGCCGGAGCCCGGTCTCCTGTGGACCCCGGGTTACTGGGGCTGGGGCGATAACGCGTTTGTCTTTAACGAGGGTTACTGGGGCGCCCAAATCGGATTCTACGGCGGCGTAAACTACGGCTTCGGCTACGCCGGGGTCGGCTATCAAGGCGGATATTGGAACAATGGAGCCTTTTTCTACAACCGATCCGTGAACAACGTTGGGAGCGTGACCAACGTGTACACCAAGACCGTCATCAATAACACCACGGTGACCAACGTGAGCTACAACGGAGGCACGGGCGGAATTACTGCTCGGCCGAACGCGGAGGAACAGAAAGCCACCAGTGAAAAACATACCCCGCCAACGTCCGTGCAAACTCAACATGTTCAGGCCGCCAGCACCAACCACCAGCTTTACGAGTCGGTGAATAAGGGCAAGCCGGCCGTAGCGGCCACCGCGAAACCTGGGGAATTCAGCTCTGGCGTAGTCGCAGCTAAAGCGGCGGCGCCGTCGTATAAGCCGGTCACTGCTCGCGCGGCTGCTCCGGCAGCGGCCAAGAACACCGCTTCAGAGGGCAAGGACACCGCTGCGCGTCCCGCCACTGCGGCTCATGCGAACGAACTTAAACCCGCGGAAAGGCCTGCTCCCAACACGGGGAATCCGAAGCTCGACAAACAGTACCAGCAACAGCAGGCCAAGCTAAACACCAGTCAAGCCCAGGACCGGCAAAAGCTCCAGCAGAAGCAGGATCAGGAGCACCAGCAGCTAACGAAAACGAAAGCCAGTGAGCCGGCCAAGCAGAAGGTAGAACAACAGCACCAGCAGCAGACGCAACAAGTGGCGCAAAAACATGCGACACAAGACCAGAAGTTGCAAGCCAAGCAGCAGCCAGCCAAGCAGCCAGCGGCCAAGAAGGCGCCGCCGGCCAAGCCCGTCGCTGAGAAAAAAGAACCTTAACTGAGGCTCGTATGGCTGGGGCCTGAATACGGGCCCTGGCCATCCGTGCTCCCAGTCCACGCGCACCAGATAGCTCACGGCCGGTCTCGACGGAATGGGTCTTAAAGGTGCTTGGTTAAATTCCCTCAGGAGGCAACATGAAACCGAGTACGAACGATCAGATCAAGGGCAAGCTTCATGAATTGAAGGGCAAAGCCAAAGAGAAAGCGGGACAGGTGACGAACAACCCCAACCTCGCGGCCGAAGGCCAAGACGAAAAAATCGCCGGCGTAATCCAAAAGAAAGTCGGCCAGATTGAAAAGGTGTTCGAGAAGTAGATAAGCCGGTGGCCTCCCATCGCAGGCGCCTCGGCGTCTACAGGGCAGGAGAAAGAAAAGGACGCAATGCTGATCATCCTCATCATCATTTTGATATTGGTCTTAGGCGGCGGTGGCGGTTACTACGGCCATAGCCGTTGGGGCTACGGCGGCGGGGCTGGGATAGGACTAGGAACAATACTGATTATTCTCCTCATCGCCTACCTGCTCGGCTTGTTCCGCTGACTTGCTAATACCGGCGCCCCGGGCGCCGGCCAGAAGCTACGCAAGCCTGCGTCCTTGGAATAGGCGTATCACTAATACCACCAGTGCAATCGCCAGTAAAATGTGAATCAGCCCGCCCATCGTATACGACGTAACCATCCCCAGCGCCCACAGCACCAGCAAAATGATGAAGATTGTCCAAAGCATGTTCTTGTACTCCTTCGAGGGCTAAGGTGTGCACGAGTCGTTCCAAAAGGGAAACCCTGAGGAAGTTGCGAATTCGCCGGAATCGTTGACCGCACGTGGTCATTTGACCGCATATGGTTAGTCGCACCGGGCCTTGCCAATGGCCCACCCGGGAATAGAGGCCAGGGGGAGCGAACAGCTTCAACAGATCCCTGAAAGAGCTGTGTTCGGTGCGGCTCGTGCACACTTCAGGCGCGTCCCCCAGAGGATCGAGGTATAGAAAGATGAAGATTGCAAGCCTATTCCTGACGATGTGCGGACTCGCGCTGGCCCAGGCGCCACAAGCACCGAACCCAACTCAACAACCCATTGAAAACGGCGGGACGGTCCCCATCTATCGCATTACCGTGGTCGCACGGACGACCAAAGCCATCAACTATCATCACCGCAGCGGATCAACCAGAATCGGCTTCCGCGGCACGGCGTTGATGCCCGAAGCTCGCGGTGAGGCGAAGGTGGAGAGCAAGCAGGGCGTGATCAAGATCGATGCGGACATGGAAAAGCTCGGGCCAGCGACTCAGTTTGGCCAAGAGTATTTAACCTATGTGATGTGGGCCATCACTCCGGAAGGCCGCGCGACGAACGTCGGCGAAGTGCTCCTCAACAACAGTGGTAAAACGAAACTGGACGCAACCACCGAACTGCAGTCCTTCGGCTTGATCGTGACCGCGGAGCCTTACTTCGCCGTCACACAGCCGAGCGACCTGGTGGTGATGGAGAACTTTGTCAGGAACGACACCACTGGAACGATCGAACAAGTCGACGCGAAATACGAGCTGCTGCAGAGAGGGCAGTACGTGTTGAATGTGGCGCCACGCGAGATTCAGCCTAGACTGTTGGACCCGAAAATACCTCTGGAGCTCTACGAGGCGCGCAACGCCGTGCAGATCGCCCGCTGGACCGGCGCCGAGCAGTATGCTGGCGACACTTTCCAAAAGGCCGTCCAGGGCCTCGAGAACGCCGAGGGCTATCTGATCGGCAAGGCGGGCAAGAAGCCCATCGGCACGGTGGCGCGCGAAGCCGTTCAGATGGCGGAGGACGCCCGGATCATCACCGTCAAGAAGATCGAAGAAGAGCAGCTGGCGACCGAGCGGCGTGTGGGAGCCGAGCGTGAAGCGCGCGTGGAGGACGAGCGTGCCGCCGCGCTGTCAGAGGCCAACCGCGTCACGCGAGAAGCGGAGCAAGCGCGACTCACCGCACTCGACAACGCAGCGCGCCTCAAGGGAGAGAACGACGCACAAATCGCAGCGGCGCAGACCGAGGCAGATCGTCTCAGGCGACAAAGTGACACGCAGCTTGCCGCCGCCCAAACCGAAACGGACCGCTTGAGACAAGAAAATGAAGCGCAGAGAACCGCCGCCCAGGCCGATCTCGAGCGCGCCGCCAATGAGAAGGCGCAAGCCGAGGCCGAGCGGACGCAACTTCGGGCTCAGCTCCTGCTGCAATTCAACACGATTCTGCAAACTCGGGATACAGCCCGCGGGCTGATCGTGAATATGTCGGACGTGCTGTTTGACACGGCCAAGCACTCGTTGCGTTCGCTGGCTCGCGAGAAGCTCGCCAAAGTAGCTGGAATCATCTCGGGCCATCCGGGTTTGAGACTGGACGTGGAAGGTTTCACCGATAGCGTCGGCGGCGATGATTACAATCAAAAGCTCTCCGAGCAACGCGGCGAGTCGGTGCGCGACTACTTGACCGGACAAGGGGTGCTGAGCACTTCGATTACATCCCAAGGTTTCGGGAAAAATCAGCCGGTAGCCTCGAATGATACAGCGGCCGGGCGTCAACAGAATCGCCGGGTGGAGCTGGTTGTTTCGGGCGAAATCATTGGCGGGCAAATCGGTCAGCCCGTGGCGGTCCGATGATTCCAGCCATTCGTGTCAAAGCCCCGCTGCTGGTGGGACTCTTGTTAACGCCTGTCGCAGCCGCCGCCTGGGCGCTTGCCGCATGGCGGCTCGGCGTGGAAGCCGGGTGGACAAACACCTTCTTCATCGCCCATGGGCTCCTTTCGCATTGGCAGGTCTGGTGCGGGTTCGCCGTCAGTTTGCAAATCGGCGCGTGCAGCCTGAGCCCGCGGGTACCAGCCAGGTCTTAAGGAATGGAAACAAAAACCTATCAACGGCGGTTAGTGTGGCGCTACATCTGGACCATTGCGCTGATTGTGGCGTCGGTGGGCGTGGCTACTCTGGCCGCGCGTTGGACCGGGATGCTCGGATAGTTACCTGGAAAGAATTGGCGGGGACGACGGGGTTCGAACCCGCGACCTCCGACGTGACAGGCCGGCGTTCTAACCAACTGAACTACGTCCCCGAGGTGTGAAGCAACGTCGGCAATTGCATCTTAACATACCTGTCGCTCGGGCCCGTCGCTACAGCTCGAACAGCACAGCCTGCTTGCGAAGGACCACCCCAGCGCCCCATTCGAGCCAAGCACCTAGCAATGGAAAATAGAGTCCCAGCCGGATCGGGCGATCATGCCTTTGCGCCATCAATCGCGCGTAGCGCTCCAGCTGTTCCCGATAGCGTTCCTTCTCCGCTTCGAGAAAATTCTCCACGTCTTCGCCCGAGGGCTGGCTCGACTTATAGTCAATGATCCAACGGACTCCGCTCTCATCGACGAACGTGCGGTCGATCACGGCCTCGCACAGTTTCCCGCCGATCCACCCCGCGATTGACAACTCGCTGGCCGCGTCCGCGTGATCTTCAAGACACCATCGCCCGCGAGGATCGCCGAGCGTCCGCACCAGTCCCGCTTCCACGCGCTCGACGGCCCACCTTAAGTCCGCCGGCGGCACACCGAGATTTGCCAATACGGCGCGATAGGCTCCTCGTCGAGAGCGCACCGCGTTTTCATCCCAGCCATCCAGACCTTCGCGCGCGATCCTTTGCAAGAAGCCGTGCAGCGCGTCGCCGGCGAATCTGGATCGATCGCGAGCCCATTCAAACGCAGCCGTACGTTGTTCCTGCTCCATCTCCGGGCGATCCCAAACAACCGCTGGCGGAGCCGGGGGAACGCGCCATTGGGCCGGCAACCGGCGGATGGTCCTGGCGCTCGCAGCTTCATGAACCTCCCCGCGCTGCATGGGATTTAAGAACTGCTCTCCGATGGCCGGCCACAGCAGCTTCAAGAACGAGTCCGACTTGGGCTCTCCCATCGCGCCGTCATCCTTCACTTTCACCGAGGCCAGCAAGTGCAAACTCCGCCGCGCGCGCGTTGCCGCGACATACAACAATCGCGCTGTTTCCTGATCCGATTTGCGGCGCTCAATCTTCGAGAGATACTGATAAATCGGATCGTTCTCTCCACCCGACTCCGAAATCGGCGCGAGCAGAAGTTCGCCGCCATGTTCGACGCACAGCAGCAAACTCTGGTCGTCCGAACGCGTTACCTCTCCGAGCCCCGGCAGAATCACGGTGTCAAATTCCAGGCCTTTGGCTTTGTGGATGGTCATGACCTGCAGCCGATCGCCCGCTGCCGCGTCCGGAGGAGCGAACAGCCCATTCACTTGCTCGCGGAACCATTCAAAATCGGCCAGATCGGCGCCTTCCGCGAGACCATCCAACAAATCAAAATAAGCCGCAGCGTCTTCGAGCGCGGCTTCGTCTTCCACGCACGTGGGACCGCCCAGGCGCAGCCACGCCCCTTCCACCCAATCCCGCAACGGCCGCCGTCCGCGTTCGGAGAGCGCCTGCTCGAGCACCGGAAGAATGCGGTCAATTCGAGTGCGACCGTCCCCACTCAATGTTTCGTGCGGGCAATGGAGCAAGTCCCAGATCGTGGCGTCGCGATCGGCGCTAGCCAGCGCGTGCAAATCCGAAAGCGTGAGCCCGCACCAGGGTGCGCGAAGGATCGACAGCCAGGAGACTCGGTCGGCCGCGTGCAACAGCGCGAAGGTCAGCGCCATCAGGTCTTCCACCACTTGCCGTTCGCCGAGTTGATCGATCTCAATCGCTTGAAATGCGACGTGATGGCGTCCCATGGCTTGAACAATTTCAACTAAGTGACTGCGTGAACGCACCAGCACGGCCGTGCTGCCGTCGCCATCTGCACCGTTATGCCCCCGGATCAGTTCGATTACGCGATCGGCCTCATCACGTTCATTCGTGAAAGCGTGCACACCGATCTGAGCATCCGCGTTTCCGCTGGAACCTGGAACACTGGGCGAGTAAGCGACTGCTCCAGATTCGATGTCATCGTTGGCCGGCAAGATCGTTTTAAACATCTGGTTCACCCACTCCACAATCTCTGGGCGCGAACGAAAGTTCACGCTGAGCGTCAGTGGCTCCAACTGGATCGCTCCAATACCTTCCAGGCGGGCTTTCAAGAACAGGCTGACGTCGGCTTGCCGAAAGCGATAAATGGATTGCATCGGATCGCCAACCAGGAGCAACGTGCGGCCGTCGCCTGGCTCCCATCCGGCAGTCAGCTTTTTGATCAGATCGAATTGCGTGTGCGAGGTGTCCTGAAATTCATCCACCAGGATGTGGCGGATCTGATGGCCGAGCGCCAGCGCAAGATCCTCGGGAGCATCCACTTGCCCCAGGGCCGAGGAAGCGCGAATCGAGAGCTCCGCGAAATCCACTTGGGCCCGTTCGCGAAACACCAGTTGCAATTCGGCCACCGCGAGCTTGAGCACCGAAACAGCGGCCTCCACTGCGCGCCACTGAGGCTCGGTGAATTCAGGCGGGGGCAACTTGCGGACTCGCGCCAGGCGCTCGATTAGGGCATCGTTACCGCGCAGGCTGGCGAAACGCGGATCCACTCGCTTGCGGAGATCGCCGTCTTTAGTCAGCAGCAGATCGGCGATCTTCCGCCAGCTAGCGAGATCCTCCAAGCTCGCGCCGGGGATCTCCCCGGCGACGTCGTCATGAAACGTGCCGCGCAATTGCGCGAGTTCATCTAAAATGAGCCGTTGCAGCGCCGCTTCCACGTCCTGCCGAAGGCTCGCGCCGGTGTGCCGCAGCCATTGATCCCGCTTTTCCAGCATCTGGCCGATGAGCTGCGCAGCCCTTTGGAAATCGTTGTCCAGATGCAGCAGAAGATCGGCCAGCGCCTCGTTTCCCTCATCTAGATGGCGGAGCGTGTTTCGCGCCGCCTCCCGGTACAAGCCTTGCGCCTTCTCAACGATTTCAGGCATGGCGCCGAATCGCGAGAGCCAAGGCATGCGGCGCGTAATGGCCGCGCACAGCGCATCGATGGTTTCGATACGCAGCCGTGCTGGATTTTGCAGCAGATTCCATTCCAGGCGGCGCTCGTGCTCCAGAACGTTGCGCGCAATCTGAAACGTGAGCCGTTCATATTCCGCGGTGGGCTCCGCCTCCGGCTCAACACCGTTTCGGGCGTTTCGTAAAGCTGACATAACCCGGGACCGCATCTCACCGGCCGCTTTGCGCGTGAATGTGATGGCCACCACGGCATCGGGCGTCTCCACGGTTTCAAGCAGCTTCAGATATCGCTGGATCAGCAGTTCGGTCTTGCCCGATCCCGCCGGGGCCTGCACGATAAAGGACTGCGAGACATCCAGCGCCCGGAGCCGCGCCGCGCTATCCGCGATCATGCTGATCTCCCAGATGGATCTCTCGAATGCGGCAGAGCGCTCGCAATCCACAGTTGCCGCAAGCACCGGGCTTGGGGTCCACTTCAGCCAGCCCATTCCGGTAGTTTGCCGCCAACTGTTCCAGCGCGCGCCGCCATTCGTCTAATTGCGCTTCGAACGGAAGGGGCGGGTCGACGTGCATCTTCTTCATCTCGGGCAAAGCGGCGCCCGCGGCAGTCAATCCGCGAAACCGAAGTTCGCCGGTTCGGACCACGGCGAAGGCTGCGCCGGCCACGGGCCGCTCATTCGTGACGCAGTACAACGGAAGCTGCGGTTCATCGGGACGCTCGCCATCCCATACTTTCGATTTCAGCTGCCCCGTTTTGTAATCGAGAATGATCTCGCGGCCGCCGGGGAGCTCGTCCACGCGATCGGCGCGCATCTTCACCTCGACGCCGGAAATGGTGGCCACGCGCTCCGCCTCAATCCCAGCGACGGTGAATGCGGGGCGCGATTTCTCGATCTCCAACCACCCCCTCAGCAATTTTTGCAGGCGACGTTTCTCGAGATCCCGCCCGATGCCCGGTCCGAGCTTGGCCACTGCCGCGTCGGCGCCCTGAGCGATGATCGTCTCCAACTCGTGCGAGCTAAGCTCCTTCAATCGCGCTTGCGATCCGAGCTCGCGCCAGATACTTTCGAGCGCCTTGTGGACCGTTGTTCCGCGATCGCGATAATTCAATCCGAGATCGGGATCCTCCATCGGCTTGGCCCCCAGCCGGTGCTTTGCGAAGGCGCGGAACGGGCATAGCGCCATGTCTTTGAATAGCGCCGAGCCCCCCGGTGAGCTGCTCCCAACCAGCTCAGGACCGCTCTCGTCGGCCATAGTTTCGAACACGGATTCCGCCCGCATTTGCGCGACCCAGGTGTCCGCATTACGTTCGCCTTCGGGCAGCCACAAGCCGCCAGCCACAAGCGGACTCGGTGTGAGCGTACGATCGCTCTCGCGTTCCGGATAACTCAACACAACATCAGGCGCGCTCCGGAGGAGCCGTTCCATCAATGTGCTGGCGAATGCGAGCTGGCGCGCGGCGGAGCTGTGCGGCAGCTTGTGCTGGCGCTGCAATGCAGAGGGAATGAACGGATTGGAGTTCGCGGCAGCGGGCAGCGCATCATCATGGAGACCCATGATCCACAGATGATCGAAATGCAGGCCGGCGGCTTCCAGCATTCCCATCACTTGGACGGGCGCACCTTCATCCTCTGCTTGGAACTGAATATTCGCGGCCGTTTGGCGCAACCAGTCGATGATTTGCGAAAGGCTCAACGGCTGTGTGGTGAGATCGAGCGAAGCAAGGTTGGACAGCAGCCCGCGCCAAGCTTCGATAGTTTGAAATTCGCCGCTGCTGGGAGTGCGATCGCCCGGCCAGCCGAAAGCTTCCAGGAGGCCGGCGATGTCGCGGCTCCAGTCACTGGGTGCTTGTTCCTCCTTGAGAGCCGGAAGCCTTTGCTCGACGCGCCACAACACGCGCTGCAGTTGCGGACAGCTTCCCGCGGCATCGCGCAGCATCGGAACGCTGACCTCCCAGAGGCTCTTGCGGCGGAGTTTGGCGTCCAGCAGCGCGCGCTGGCTCCATTCCGTTTCCGCTCCACCGAGAAACGGCGAGCGTAGTAGCATTCCCACGCGCGGCAGCGGCACAGCGCCCAGCGCGAACTCGAGCATCAGCAGAGCAGCGCGAACCACGGGATAATCCCCGAGCGGCGGCCCGACGGAGAGGTGAAATGCGTGACCGAGCGCTTGCCGGAAAATCCGTTCCACTGTGCTACGCACGCGCGCCAGGTCCGGCACAACGATCACGCCAATTTGCGCCTTGGGATCCGATTCCAGCAGACGCCGCGCCCACGCCGCCGCGTTTCGGACCTCGCCGGAGGAATCGCGCATTCTTCTGTGCTCGACCGTCTCCGTGCAATCGCCAGCCTCCAAAACTTGCCACTCCCCGAGCCCGTTTAGAAACTCCGCCTGTTGAGGCGTCATCTCATCGAATCCCGCGACTCGCACGCCCGGCGGCCGAGGCAGCTCGCCCACGGTAATCTTTTGGCGCAGAAAATCGCTCAACCGTGCGTGCTCCAACCAACCACTTGCGCGGCACAACCCGCGAAACTCGCGCGACCAAGCAGCAAACGCCGCCGAATCCTCGGACGCCTCGAAACTTCCATCTACGTCCAGACGATACGCAGCCAAAAGCTGCCAGGTTTGCGCCGCCTGCCGCGCCGCCTCGGGAATTTGCAGCAGCGATGCACCCGCCGGCGATTCGCGGATGATCCGCTGCCACAGAGCTTGTTCTTGCAGAGCGTTCAGCAACACCGGAGCATCGCCATTCGCGCCCCGCCTCAGCCATTCGCGCCAGCCACGATCCAGAAAAGCTTCGAACGGAAGAATGTCCGGGCGATTCCAAACCTTATGTCCGCGAGCCGTTTGGATGCCGTGAAACTCCCGCGCCAGCACGCGTGCCAGGCGGCGGCTAGCGGTAATAACCGTCGCCCCGTTCTCGAGCGCGCGGAAAACCTCTTCGTGCATGTGCTTTCATGATATTTGACCAAGAGGATTACGATTGCGATCGACGGCCCAGCCGGCGCCGGCAAAAGCACGCTCGCCCGCCGCATCGCGGCGAAGTTGGGGTACGTGTACGTCGACTCAGGCGCCATGTATCGCGCCGTGGCTTTATGGGCCCTGCGCGCGAACGTCGCTCTTTCGGATATGCACCGGCTGGAACAGCTCGCCAATGCGGCCCACATCGAGTTCGCGCCGGGCGGCGGCGCCGTGTTGCTGAACGACGAAGACGTCACCAGCGCCATTCGGACTCCCGAAGTCAGCCAGGCTGCGTCTGAGGTGTCGCTGGTGCCCGCAGTGCGCCGGGCGCTGGTACAGAAGCAGCGCGAGATTGGAGAACAAGTGTCGATCGTCATGGAAGGCCGCGACATCGGCACCGTCGTGTTTCCCGACGCGACGGTCAAGATTTTTCTGGATGCTATTCCAGAGGAGCGCGCCACGCGCCGGGCCAATGAAGTTGCGCTACCGCCCGAGATCGTGGAGCGGCAGATTCGCGAGCGGGATCAGCGAGACCGCGGGCGCGCCGAGTCGCCTCTCGTCCAGGCCCCCGACGCCGTTTACGTCGATACCACCGGCCTCGGCATCGAGGAAGTGGAAGCGGTTATCTTGAAAATCATTCGCGATCGCACTTCGAATGGCCGGGAACGAACTCAGTGAAGCACGGCGTGTGTCAAACTTAAGTCGTGCCTGAATTCTGCACCTGTGGAGCCCAATTACCGCCGGATGCCCGTTTCTGCCACAAGTGCGCGAAGCCGCAGTACGACTACATGCCCGCGGCAGAGGAGGTCGAGCCCGAGCCAACCCTCCAGCCCCCGGCGCTCGCGGAGCAACCACAGGTGGCTCGTTTCCCGGCCGATATTGGTTTTCACAACGGCTTGGCAGTGCGCATCGGGTTCATCGCGGCCATGGGCGCGGTGATGATCTCCCTCTTTCCCATTCCCCTGCCGTTTGTGCGCCTGCCGCTCGCTTTTCTCGCCGCCGGATTCTTGGCGGTGTTCCTTTATAGCCGCCGGACCGGTCAGACTCTCACCATCCGCAGTGGCGTGCGCATGGGCTGGATCACCGGTATTTTCTCGTTCACGCTAGTCACTGTATTGTTCACAGTCGCGATGGTGGCTCTCTCCAGCCAGGGGGGCCTTGTAAAACAATTCCGCAGCCAGTTTCCCGCCAACGATGCTCGCGCGGACATGATCCAACAATATTTGAGCAGCCCGGGCATGATTGCCGGAGTGGTGGTGTTCTATTTGATGCTGTTCTTCGTCATTTTTACGGCGCTGCCCATCATCGGCGGCGCGCTGGGCGCCAAAGTTCTCGAGAAACAATAATTACCCAATGATCCGCGCTGTTACGGCCCTCGCGCTCGCCATCCTAACCGCCGATTCGATGTGCGCCGAGCTTACTGGGGAGCAGCGCCAGCTCAGCCTCCAATCCTTTGAGTATGTGTGGACGGCGATCCGCGACAAGCACTGGCAGACCAAGCCGGGCGGTCTGGATTGGCAGGCGATTCACGACGAGTTCAAGCCAAAGATTGAAGCTGCCGACAGCATGGACGCCGTGCGCGCGGTGATGAGCCAGATGCTCGCGCGCCTGCACCAGACCCATTTCGGCATAGTTCCCGCCGATCTGTATTCGAATGTGGACGCATCGCACGCGGGTGATGTGACCACCGGAATCGATGTTCGTGTTATCGGTGCTCAGGTGCTGGTGACATCCGTGGAACCCGGTTCTTCGGCCGCGGCGCAAGGCGTCCGCCTGGGCTGGGAGATCCTGACGATCGCCGGCGCCGAACTCGCCCCCGTTGTGGCTAAGCTGAACGAAACGTATGCTGGCTCAACGCTGCGCGATCTCATGCTGCGCCGGACAATCTTGGCGCGCCTAAGTAGCGACGCGGCTGAATCCATCGCAGTCGAGTTCGTTGACGGCGCCGGCCAGCATATCAGCAAGGCGCTTGCGCAGGCAAACCCGAAGGGCGACCTGGTGCAGTTCGGCTACCTGACTCCGATGCACGTTTGGTTCAACGCATCGCAAATTGGAGGCGGCCAAGTCGGAGGAGGGCGCGCCGGCGGCGGCGCCATCGGCTACGTGGCCTTTAACGCTTTCCTCGATCCCAGCGGCTCATGACCTCGTTCGGTGAAGCTGTGCAATCCTGTCAAAAGTGCGACGGCTTCATCGTCGATCTGCGCGGTAATCCGGGCGGCATCGGGATCATGGCCATGGGCATGGCGGGCTGGTTCATCGCGCAGCCGGACCAAAAACTCGGCACGCTGTATCTGCGCGACGACACGATCAAGTTCGTCGTCAATCCTCGGCTGACCACGTTCGCCGGGCCGCTTGCGATCCTGGTGGATGGCGCTTCAGCGTCCACGTCGGAAATCATGGCGGAAGGGTTGAAGGATCTGGGGCGCGCACGCATCTTCGGAACCCACACGGCCGGCGCGGCCCTGCCATCGTTGTTCGAAAAGCTACCCGATGGCGATGGATTTCAGTACGCCATCGCGAACTATATTTCCGAAGGCGGCCAGCCGCTGGAAGGCCTTGGCGTTACGCCCGATGTTGAAACGCCCATCACGCGAGAGGCGCTGCTAGCCGGACAGGATCCCGCCTTGGACGCTGCGGTGGCCTGGATTGAAAGCCGTAAGCCAGCCACCAAATAGCTAAGCGTGGATGGGCTGTTGGTCGAGCATGCTGACAATGCGTTCGCGCAGCTCGGCGGTGATACGGCCGCGATCGCGTAATTGGACTTGATCGGTCGGAATCGGATTGCCAATGCGCATGGTCACCGATCCGCTGCGCACCTGTCCCGAACCGAAAGGAAGCACCTCGCGCGTTCCTTGCAAGGCGATCGGAACCAGCGGGGCTCCGGCGCGAATTGCGATGTAAGCCGCCCCTTCCTGGAAGGGCGCCAGCTCGCCGGTTTGCGATCGGCCGCCTTCCGGAAAAATGAGGACCGAAATGCCACGCTCGCGGATTATCTGGGCTGCGGTAGTCATGGTCCTCACCGCCGCTCGTGCGTCGCCTCGCGGAACGGGGATGTGGCCGGCGGTGGTCAAGTGGGTTCCAAGCAGCGGAATTTTGAACAGGCCGCTCTTGGCGAGAAATCGGAAGTCCGGAATGTTTGCGAGAATAACCGGGGTGTCCATGTAGCTGAGATGATTGGAAACGAAAACGTAGCTTCCGCCAGGCGCGATTTTCTCCAAGCCTTCCACTTTCACCTTTACTCCGCTCACCCAGAGCAAGCACCGCGCCCAAGCTCGCGCTACCGCGATTTGCTTGCGCCCGCTCGCTTCAAACAGGGAGATCACCAGGCTCACCAGACCGAAGCCCATGGTGGAGAGGACAATGAGCGGGGCCGTGATGACGTACGCTCGGAGAAAAGACACTGACTTTATTCTACGAGGTCCTATTTTACGAGGAGCGCCCGCGCCTCTCCGGCCAAATAGAGCGAACCGGTGATGAAAACGGCGTCTTCCGGACCCGCATCATCAAGAAGCCCAATGGCCTCGGCGATCGAGTACGTTATGCGAGCACCCGGTGCGGGGATGTCTTCCGGCGGCATCGCCCGCGCATTCGCTGGCGCGGTCACGATCAAGCGATCGGCCAGTGGAAACAGCATCGACGCCATCTCGGCGACGGCTTTGTCCCGCAGCGCGCCATACACGATCCAAATGCGGCGCCGCCCCACATAGAAGCGGCGAATGTAGGCGACCAGCGCACGAACTCCCGCCGGGTTGTGGGCGCCATCGATCAAGATCTCAGGCTGTTCGGAAACATGTTCCAGCCGGGCTGGCCAGCGCGTCGCGGCGATTCCTTCTGGCGATACGCCGAGCTCGGTGAGCGCTAGCGCAGCCACGCGCGCGTTTTCCACTTGATGCTCCCCGGCGAGCGGGCACGTGACCGGAACGCCGCGCAAACAAAAGCGGCTGCCGCGAGCGTCCAGCGCAAGATCGGTGATGGCCCAGTCGCGCGAGAACGTGTAGGGCCCCCGCGCGTGCGCTCGCAACACACGTTCGGCTTCCGGACGCTGCTCGGCGAAGACAGCGGGCACGCCCGGCTTCAAGATCCCGGCCTTCTCCGCGGCAATCTGCTCGATCGTATCGCCGAGAAACATCTGGTGATCGAAATCGATCGGCGTAATCACACACAGCTCCGGCGCCACGACATTGGTGGCGTCCAGACGGCCGCCCAGCCCCACTTCCAGAACCGCCGTGTGTACTTTTTCAGCCGCGAAGAGTACGAATGCCATCGCGGTCACCGTTTCGAAGTAGGTCGGATGCATGTCGAGCGCTCCCGAGGCCAGCATGCGCTCGGCCGTCTCATGCACACGCGCGAAGGCGACGGCGAACTGCTCCCGGCTGACCGGAAGGCCGGCGATTTGAATGCGCTCGGTTGGCTCTGCCAAATGGGGTGAAATGTATAGGCCGGTTCGAATCCCGGTGGCGCGCAGTCCGGCCTCGATCATGGCGCTGGTGGAACCTTTGCCGTTGGTGCCGGCGACGTGAATCCACCGGCCTGCGCGATGCGGATTGCCGAGAGCTTCCAGCAGCGCCGAGATCCGATCGAGTCCCAGCTTGGCGGTCAGAACTTCGTTGCCCAGCGAGTACAGATATTGAACGGATTCGGAGTAGTTCATCGCTCATCGTACACTAAGGGAAAGGGTCACCCGCATGGCGACAACTTCCAAAATGCTCACATACGAAGAATGGCTCACGCTTCCGGAGGTGGAAGGCGTGGAGGAGGTCGTCAATGGTGAGATCTGCAAGATGCCGCCAAATAAAATTATTCATGCAGATATTGTCGAAAACCTTGCCGACCTGCTAAAGGCACAAGTGGATCGCCGGACCGCTTCGGGCTGGTGATCCGCAAGGAATCGCTGACCACGCGGGTTCCGGACATCGCCGTTTTCATTCGAAGCAACGTCGTCGAGCACGACGGCTACATTCACTCCCCGCCGGAACTGGTGGTCGAAGTGCTTTCCCCGGCCAACACGCGCTCGGAGCGCGCCGAAAAACTGCAAGATTACGAAAGCCTCGGCGTGCCCGAAGTGTGGGTTGTCTTGCCCGAGGCCCAAACGGTGGAAGTCCTGCTCCTTAAGGGCGACGGACGCCTGGCCACGACCTCACTGCTGCGGGAAGGCCAACTGAAACCCACACGCTTTCCGGAAGCATCCGTCGAGATCGCGGCCATCTGGCCCAAATAGCAGCCCATGGCGACAAGTTCCAAGACGCTTACGTACGAAGAATGGCTCACGCTTCCGGAGGTGGAAGGCGTGGAGGAGGTCGTCAATTGTGAGATCCGCAAGATGCCGCCAAATAGATGGAACCATACTCGCGTTGTCGAGGCATTAGCGCGCCAGCTCAGAGCGCGATTGGATCCTGAGGCAACGCATGTAGCGACTTCCGTCTTCGGGCTGGTTGTCCGGCGCGAGGTCTTGGCTGTGCGAGTGCCGGATTTGGCGGTCTTCCATGCCGATCGCATCGTCGAGCACGACGGCTACATTCATTCCGCGCCGGAACTGGTGGTGGAGGTGCTTTCCCCTGCCAACACGCGCTCGGAGCGCGCCGAAAAACTGCAAGATTACGAAAGCCTCGGCGTGCCCGAAGTGTGGGTTGTCTCGCCCGAGGCCCAAACGGTGGAAGTCCTGCTCCTTAAGGGCGACGGACGCCTGGCCACAACCTCACTGCTGCGGGAAGGCCAACTAAAGCCCTCACGCTTCCCGGAAGCATCCGTCGATCTCGCGGCCGTCTGGCCCAAATAAAAAACGCCGAGTGCGGTTAAGCACCCGGCGCTGGAAAACTACCTCTATTTTACTTCGGGCAGCCGATCTTCTTCAGGTCGGCATCTGGCAGTTCCTTGGCGTCGCGAGCCGCGGCCGGCAACGACAAGCCTTTCGGAACCAGCCAGATTTCCACCCGGCGGTTCTTGGCTTCGTTGCTGTCTTCGATTGCCGCTCCTCTGCGCTCTGTGGGCGCTGTGGTCGAAACGGAGCAAGAAGTCGGCAACGACGGCGTGTCCTGCGTCGCACCCACCCAGCTTCCCTTGATGCGGGATGGATCGAGTGAACTGCAAGTGCCGCCGCCACCGCTCAGCACCGCGGCGGTCTGAAGCACCCGATTCTTATCCAGATCGCGGCCCCGGCGGGACTTGCCGCTGGGCGCTTCGCTGGAATCGATGTGGCCAACCAGGACGACATCGAAGTTCGGGTTGCCGGCGAGCAACGGATACAACTGCTCAATGAGCACACGCTTGCCGCAATTGTTGACGCGCGCGCTGTCCTTCGGGAACAGGATGTCGCCGAAGTGCCGGATGGTGGCGGCGAAATTCACCGTGACGTTGGTGGACGCGCTAGCGGAGCCGCCCTTGCTGTCGGTTACCGTCGCGGTCACCCTCACTTGCTTGGATTGCGGACGGCTGCGGTCGCCCTCATTGAAGGCAACCGAGCTGGAGTCGAATTGAGCGTCGGGCGCGCTTCCAGACACCGTGCCTTCGGCCGCCGCCCAACTATACGTCAACCTGCCGCTGCAATCGGAACCCGCGGCAGTAACGTGCAGCGCGGAGGTCTGGCCGCGATCCAGTGTGGATGGGTTCGCGGTAACGCCACTCACCGCTGGCGCGCTGTAGGAATTGGCGTGGATCGATACCCCGGTCGCATTCCCGGACCGCGAAGCATCGCTCGCGTCGACGACGTGCAAACCGATCTGGTAGTCGCCAGATGCGCTGGGCGTATAGGTGTACTGCGCGCCACCTCCACCTTGGTTGCTGCCGTTCACCGACCATTGATACGTCAGTTGGTGACCCTCGGGATCGGACGCGTTCGAACTCAACCGCACCGCATCGCCCGGACAAACAGTAGTGGCGCTGGCCGTGATGGATCCAGGATTGAGCGCCCCTAGAGCACGCGGCGCAGGCGGTGGTGGTGGCGGCGGAGGCGGGGGTGGCGCCGGAAGCTCACCGCGATGTCCCAAATAGAGGGTAACGCCGGCAGTGGCCTGAAGGCCATCCAGAAGTTGGCCCCTGGGTATGTAGACGCCGCCGTAATTCGCGGGGCCGGTGGGGAGACTAAAGCGCGGACCGATCCCGGTGTAGCCCCGGAAATCTATCCGAATGCCGAACCACTTGTTCGCCTGGTACTTGATTCCGCCGCCGTAGTTGCCTTGAAAACGTTCATCGGTCTTAAAGTTGCTGACCCCAGCGGAGGCAGGCAGATTGGCGAACGATTTCGCGTCCTTGCCCAGTAAGTCGAATGACGCGCCGGGGCCAGCCAGGACGAATGGCCGGAACTTGTGGTTACGCGGCGTAAAATGCCACACGACATCCGCGGCAGGCTGGAGCGTGTGGATCGGGAACGCCGGCCCGAGTAGGAGCCCTCCGGGGGGATTTGACAGGAAGTCGAACTTGTTCCACGAGTACGCGTTGAAGTCTTCTTCAATAGCCACGTAATTCCAGAAATTTTCCGAGACCCGACCACCAATGATGGCGCCTTCGAGAATCTTGTCCCCCAGGCCAGCCCAGGTTTTGGCGTAGTCGGAATAACCTGCGTAGATGTTCAATTCGAAGAAGTTGTTGTCTTCGTCCGACTTTGCTGCGGCGTTTTGGGCGCGCGCCGGATTCGGAATCCCTAAGACGCCCAATACAACCAGCGCCAGAACCGGATACCTCCATACTGCTCGCATGTTTTTCACCTTTCCTCTGATTTTCAATTACTGCTTTGAGATAACGGCGTGATCCCCCTGGTTGGCCACTTCGGCCTGAGGCAGATCGAAAACCAATGTGCCCCGCGCAGTGGTAAGTGCAAACATCCGCCGGGGAAGATCGGGCGAGAACCACAATACGCGAATGGCGGCGTCCCGGAGCCCATCGTTGGAGAAGGACTGCCACGACTCGCCACCGTCCACGCTACGGTATACGGTACCGTACTGAACCAGGAACGCCTCCAGTTTTTGCTCTGGATTGAACCGCACTGAATCCACCGTGGCCGCCGGTACGCCCTCCGTCACCAGCTTCCAGTGCGCTCCCTCGTCATTAGAACGCAGCAGGCCGCGCGAAGTTGCAGCGAGAATCGGGACGTCGCGGCTGGCCGGCAGCGCCAAGTCGTACAGATAATAGCTGTCGTCGGGAAGCATGGCGGGCTGCCAGGCGTGGCCGCCGTCAACGGAAATGAACAGGCCAGAGCTGGTTCGCGCGGCCAGACGCGAGGCGCCGTTCGAGGGCGCTTCCACCGCGAGCACCGGGATTCCAGTCAAGCCGGCGGCCTTCACTTGTTCCCACGTGGTCCCCAGGTTCGAGCTGCGGAATAAGCCTGCGTCAGTTCCGGCGAAGAGCACCAGCTTGTCCGATGACACCGAGCTAACGGACACGGCCCGGAGCGCGTGGATGCGAGTGCGTCCGGCGTTGGCTACCACAAGATGTCCTTTGCTGGGCAGCAGCCGGGGCGCGGGCAAGGATGACCAAGTCTTGCCGCCATCCGCGGATTTCAAGATCGCATCCTCGCTCGCCCCAAAAACAACCGCGCTTCCCCCTGGAGACGCTGTCAGGCTGTGAAGGTTTCGGCCGAGCAGCGCTTCTTCATTGGCGCGCAGGGACCATTCCAGACCGCCGTCGTTGCTGACAAAAACGCCGCCGTACAGTCCTTCATAGGTGCTGCTGGCGTACAACCGCTTTCCGTCCGAAGTAATCTGCGACAGCCGATGGTTGGCGAAGCCGGCATTTACGGGCCGGAAGGTCTCGCCCGAGTCGGTGCTTTTCAAGACGCCCGCATATTCGGTGGCCAGATACAGTGTGCGTGGGTCGCCGGGGTCGAACACCATCCAGTTCACTTGCTCGGAACTTAAGTGCCGCCAAGTCTTGCCGCCGTCGGGGGATTTGAAGAGGCCGAGCGTGGTACCGGCGTAAATCGTATCTGAATTGCGCGGGTCTTCCGCGATGATGTGCGTCCGGCGGTGCGTCCCGGGGATTCCGTGGATCTTCACCCAGGCCTGGCCGGCGCTGTCGCTGCGATAGATTCCGCTGCAAGCGCTGGCGAAGACCAATTGCGGACGGGTGGGGTCGACGCGAATCGAGAAAATGTCCGAATCGTCAACCAGGCCAGTGGAAATCGAGCGCCATGTTGCGCCGCCGTCGGTGGTCTTCCAGGGCAAGTGCGGCGTTCCGGCGTAGAGCGTGCGCGCGTCCGTGGGATCAAAGGCCAGAGCGGTGATGTCCTGCATCTCCACGTCGGTTTCCGACGAGACTCTATTCCACGTCGCGCCCGCGTCAACGGTCAAAAAAACGCCCTTCGATGTACCGGCCGCAATTACGTCCGCATTGGCGGGCGAAATGGCAAGCGATTCGATCCGCGAACCGCGCGTTCCGGTCAAAACGCGCCAATGGTCGCCGCCGTCCGTGCTCTCCCACACGCCGGAGTCAGGCGAATCTCCCGCATCCAGACCCGCATAAAAATGCCCGGATTCGGCGGGGTGAATCAGTACCGAATTGAATACGCCCGGTGTCCCACGTGGAAACGGCAGCAGCCGCCAGGACGCACCGGCGTCGTCAGAACGGAACAGCAACGAGTCGCGTGAACCGGCGATCAATGTTCCGCCATTGCGCGGATCAATTGCTATTGCTCTCGCGCTCCCTCCGAACGGACCGGCCAACTTCCAGGCGCCGATTCCAGGAAGCGCGGCAACCAGTAGCAATGCGAGACCAAGGGCTGGCTGCCCCCTAACCTTTTTTCGAGTCACTTCCTATTACCATATCAAAAAACCATTTGCATCGGGCTTTCGACGGGCAGGGAAGTTGTTGAAACGCCTATTCTTAGTTGAATTTAATGCAGGCCGGTTGTGGATGGATGCCCCGAGATATCGGTGAGTTGCTCCGCTAGCTGCCGGGGAGCATCGAGATTTCCCACCACCAGGCGGCTATTTTCGCCCGCAGTCTCGATAGACACATTGCCGACGTCGAACATCCGTTGTGCGAGGGACTGGATCACCCGTACGTCCTGTACCTTGGGGAGCTGAATGATGCGAGTGGACCTTGAACCCAATCCAGTTTCGTAGCGCAGCTTGTCGCCCGCGATTGTCAACTTGACGGTCTGCCGCTGGAGGTGCCGTTTGATCGGCCACAGCAAGATAAGCAGACTCGCGATGGGAAGGTAAGGGTATCGCCAGTCGGGATGCCAATCCACCACGTACTTGTAGTGAACGAATATCGCTGCGCATACCACGAGCAAGGCGCAAACGTATCCAATCTTGATGAACTTCATGCTGGGTCGAATCACGATGTCAGCCATGGCTTCAGGCACAATTATACTTAGCCATGAAGCCGGCCAAGTCCAGCGCAAGAGTTGCCCGCTATGTCGTCTCCTTGCCGGAACGGGTGGTGCGCTCGGCTGCGGCGCTGGCCGGTGGTTTGATTCGCGAGATTGGCGACGTTTCACTGCCAGCCGCGGTTCGCCGCACTAAGACCTACCAGATGATGGTGGACATCGCCCTGCGCTTCATGATCGAGCGGGTGGGCGAAGTCAAGGGCGTGTATCCGTCCGGAGGCGAGTTAGCCAACGATTTTCTGCTGCGCCGGACGGCTGGGCATGGCATTGAACTGGCGGGTTTGCTCGCGTTTCGCGCATCGCCGGTATGGATTATGGCGGCGCTGGCTGACGTTTCGGGCGCCGGGCGTCACATCGTTCAAGAAATCGCGGATGCGCTGAAACAAGAGGGCGTGCTGGAGGGCGACGCCAAGTTTGAGAACGTCGATCAGCTCCTGGAGGGTCTGGAGAAGACCGCGAGCCAAATCGCCGATCTGTGCAATACTCCGCCTCTCGACGTCGCGGGCTTGCGCCGGGAGTGGGCAACATTTCGCGCCGCGGTAGCGAAAATTCCGCCGCGCAATCTGCCTTCGGCTGGGTTCCTGCGCCAGCATTGGGAGGAGCTGAAGGCGGAGGCCGCTGTGCAGAATCGCGGCGTGTTCGAGTTGTCGTCGGTGATGGCCGTTTCTGCGATCGCGCGCGTTCCGGTCACTCTGTTGCGGCTCGCCCGCGCGGCCAATCGCGGGGTATGGCGATCGGGACAGACCTTGGGTGCAAGCGTGCTGCTCCACTACAGCCAGGTGCTGAACGAAATTCACGAACGCGGCTACGCGGCCTATTGGACCGAGGAGTTTCGGCCCTACCTGCGCGCCGCGGCGGGACAATTCTCGCCCAAGCACCGGTCGCTGACGGTGCGATGGCTGAAGAAAGCCATTCGCTAGTGGTGAAACTCCGTATACTGAAGATCGAGTGAACAAGCGGGCGATCACCTGGCTTCTGGCAGCGCTGATGGCGCTTTCGACCGGCGCCGCCGTGCCTGTTGCTCGCGCGCGAACGGGTGGCGCCAGTTCCGCGATCGTCTGGATCGCGCAGGAGCGCTCCGAGCAACAGGTTCCAGTTCTTGCGCATCGCGTCACTCGCTACCAGCGTCCCGTTGCTCCACCGAACTTTGAATCGCCGGCGAAAGCCCGGTATTTCGCGGCATCCCTCTACCAGCGTCCTCCCCCTTCTCGCCGTTAGCCCGGGCTAGAAGGAGAAAGGAGGGGCGTGCTTAAGAAAAGCGTGCGCCAATTCTTGCTGAATTTGTTTCGCGGTTCGGCTCGGTCCGAATCGATTGTTCCTTTGATCAAAAGCCGTCGCGCGGAATTGAGCGCCTTGAGCGACGCTGAGCTGAAAGCCATCGCTTGGCGCGCGATGGAACTTCCGGACGTGTTCGCGCTGTGCGCCGTCGTCGCCGAACGCGTGCTGGGCCTCAAGATGTTCGACGTTCAGTTGGAAGGCGCGTTGGCCCTGGCCGCCGGCAAGGTCGCCGAAATGCAGACCGGTGAAGGCAAGACGCTGGCCGCCGTTCCCGCGGTGGTCTGGTACGGGAAAGAAAGCCAGGGCGTTCACGTGATGACGGTGAACGACTACCTGGCGCGCCGCGACGCCCAATGGATGGGCGGCATTTACGAGTTCCTGGGACTTGCTGTAGCTTGTGTCCAGCAAAGCATGGGGATCGAGGATCGCCGCCGCGCCTACGCCTGCGATATTACTTACGCCACCGCAAACGAGATCGGGTTCGACCATTTGCGCGATGGACTGGCGCTCCACCCGCGCGAGCAGGTGCATCGGCCGTTCGCGGCTGCCGTGATCGACGAAGCTGACTCGATTCTCATCGACGAAGCGCGCATTCCGCTGGTGATCGCGGGTGGCGAAGCGAATCAGGAGCCGCTCGCGTATCAAGTGGATCGAGTGACCCGCCACTTCCGCAAATTCCGGCACTTTACCCTGGACGAGTACGCCCGCAACATCGCGCTCACCGATGCCGGTATCCGCGCCGTGGAAACTTCATTCGGCTGCGGCAATCTATTCACCGAAGAGAACCTCGCGCTGCTCACCGCCGTCCAGGATTCGCTGCACGCTCATGCGATGCTGCGGCGCGACGTGGCTTACCTGGTAAAGGACGGCGCGATTGAATCGGTGGACGAGTTCAAGGGCCGCATCGCGGAGAACCGCCGCTGGCCGGCTGGGCTGCACACGGCCATCGAAGCGAAGGAAGGTTTGGCGCTCAAGGCGCAGGGCCGGATTCTCGGGTCAATCACGCTTCAAAACCTGATATCGCTGTACCCCAAGGTGTGCGGGATGACCGGCACCGCCGCGACGCAAGCCGACGAGTTCCGGCTGGTATATGGCCTGGAAGTGGAGGTGATCCCCACCAATCGCCCCATGATTCGCGTTGATTTGCCGGATCGGCTCTATGCAACTAAAAGGGACAAGGAACAAGCCGTGATCGCCGAGATCCAGCGCTTGCACTCGAGCGGCAGGCCCGTGTTAGTGGGGACGCGCAGTGTGGAGGAGTCCGAACGGCTGAGCGCCAGACTCAAATTGCCTGGCTCCGGCGGCGGCATTCCGCATCAAGTGTTGAACGCGCGGCACGAAGAACAAGAAGCGGGGATGATTGCGCGAGCGGGCGAATTAGGCGCAGTCACTATCTCCACCAACATGGCTGGACGCGGCACGGACATCCAACTCGCGCACGGTGTGGCCGAACTAGGCGGATTGCACGTGATCGGGACCAACCGCCACGAGAGCCGGCGAATTGACAACCAACTGCGCGGGCGGGCCGGACGGCAGGGCGACCCCGGCAGCTCGGAATTCTTCGTTTCGCTGCAGGACGACCTGCTCTTAAAGTATGGAGCTGAAAATCCGGGTATCGAGCCGGATATCGAGAGTGTTCAGCGCATCGCGGAAGGGCAGAACCTGGAAATCCGGCGGTTTTTGCATAAGTATGAGAGCGCGACCGAGGGCCAGCGCCAGAAGATCCAGCAGCGCCGGCAAGCCATCCTGACGGGCGAGACGCCCTGTTCCTCGGAGCTGGAACGCCTGGTTTCGCTCCGTACTATCGATGACCTCTGGGCCGACTACCTGGCCACCATCACCGACCTGCGGGAGGGCGTTCAATGGCTGTCCTGGGGCGGCCGGGACCCGTTGCACGAGTATCTGACATCGGTCCATTCGCTGTTTACCCAGATCGAGGAGCAGATCGATGGGGAGATCGAGAAGCGTCTGGGCGAAGCCGACGCAGCCAGCCTGGACCCCTCCCAGCGCGGCGCCACCTGGACCTACTTGACCACCGACCAGCCGTTCGGGACCGCCAGTGAGCGGATCATGCGCGGGTTGGTGCGAAAATACAGACGTAGGACGTGACTCCGCGGGCCCAAAACGCGTTTCGTCTTTTTCGCTTTGAGCTGCGTCTTCTGATTGGAGCCGAAGTTTGATCTTTCGGGAGGTTGAGGACCGCGACCTGATCGCCAAGGCGCGTCGGGGGCACGTGGATGCCTACAACGTGCTCGTGTCTCGGTGGGAGAAGCGTGTCTTCAATTATCTCTTGCGGTTGGTGCGGCAGCGTGAGGACGCCCTTGATCTCAGCCAGGATGTGTTTTTGAAGGCCTATCAGAATCTGAAGAAGCTCGATGACCCGGCGAAGTTCCCGCCTTGGCTGTTTCGAATCGCGCATAACGAGGCGTATTCTTTGTTACGCAAGAACCGGCCGGAGGGTGAACTGACCGTCGAGCCCCGCATGGCCGAAGCGAGTGGGGGCCTGTTCCCTATCGAGTCGACGCTGGCCGTGCGAAGGGCGCTGGAACGGCTGTCGAACGATCAGCGCGAAGCCGTGGTCTTGAAGGTTTATCAAGGATTCAAGTTCGAGGAAATGGCGGAGATTCTATCGTGCCCGGTCTCGACGGTGAAGTCCAGGCTGTACACGGCGCTCGATCTTCTGAAACAGGCATTGGCTCCAATCAATACCGGAGGGGCTCCAATCAATATGGGAGGCGTGGAATGAGTTGCTCAGTGCTGGATTTGAAGGCTTATGTGGTTGGTGAATTGGCGCAGCGCGAAAAAATGGCGGTAGAGGATCACGTGCGTGCTTGCCAGAACTGCCACGATGAGTTGGATCGGTTGAACTTGACGCGAAGTGCGCTGGCTTCGCTCGAAGATGAGGAGATGCCGCGGCGCATCGCGTTTGTCTCCGATCGAGTGTTTGAGCCGCGCTGGTGGCAAACCATGTGGCGCTCGGGCCCGGCGATGGGCTTTGCGTCCGCGGCGTTGCTGGCGGCTGCCATTCTGGCGCATGGATTCGTGCGGCCGGTGGCTCCGGCAGCCGGGTCCGCAGTGGATGAGGCCAAGATCGAGCAGCGCATCGAAATCCAGGTGAGCGCGCGAATGAACGCGGTCGTGACCAAAGCCGTAAGTGATGCCGAGGCCATGCAGGCCGCCCGGTTCACCAAAGTGCTGAACGCCACTGAGAATCGTTTCGAGATTCAGCGGCAATCCGATCTTGCCAACCTGCAGGCCGCGGAATATTACCGCAAGCGCCTGGCGCAGTTTGAAGTAGCAAGTAACGAAAGGCCTTCCCGATGAGAACTCTACTGATTGCGAGCATTATGCTGGGCACTCTGCCGGCCGGATCGATAGCCGACGGTCCAAAGGTGAATCGAGCCATGATCGAAGCCATGGAGCATGGCTTGGACGCGAAGCTTACCGGAATCTGGCCGCAAGATCCGGCGGAGGTGCTGGGCGTTTCGCAGGGAACCTACATTCGCGGCTATGGCGCGGTCTTTCTCAGCGAAGTGAACCTGGCGCAGGCCGCGGGAATCAGTCCTTTCCATCCCGCCATCCGGCCGGATGAAATCGTCAAGACGCACGACAAAAAGGTGCAGCGCATGGCGGCGCTTCGGACCACGATGCGCGCGATGTTAATGGACTCGGCCCGCTCGCTGGATGCGGTTCCTCCCGACGAGCAAGTCGCAGTTGGGATTTCTCTGTTCTATTGGACCTGGGAAAACCACGAGGGACTGCCCGCTCAGATCGTGATGCACGCGCCGCGCAAGGCTCTGCTCGCGGCGGCCAATGCCGAACAAGCACAGATCGCATCCGACGAGTTCTAGGCATGCGAGGGTTTTAAAGCAATGCGGCTGGGCGAGATCCTGATCGAGCGTAAGCTCATCACCGCCGAGGATGTGGAGCGGGCGCTGGAACTGCAGAAGGAGCGCGGCGACAAAATCGGCAAGACGCTGGTCGACATGGGCTTCATCGCCATGCGCGACGTTTTGGCGGCGCTCTCGGAACAGTTGCAGGTTCCGCTGGTTTCGATCGACGCACCGCCGGTAATCTCTCCGGAAACCGAGACGCTTTCACCGCGCTTCCTGCGCCAATTCCGCTGCCTGCCGATGAGCCGCGACGACCACACCATCACGCTCGCGATGGCCGACCCGTTGGACGTCGAAACCATCGCTGCGGTGCGCCATTGCACCGGTCTCAAGATCAAAACCGTGCTCGCGCCCGAGCAGGAGATCGTGGATGCGATCGACAAATACTACGGCGAGTCGGCGGCGCGCTCCGAAACCGATTTCGAATTCCAAGCCGGCGAGCTGTCGGAAGATCTCGAACACCTGCGCGATATGGCGAGCGAGGCGCCGGTCATCCGGCTGGTGAACGCGATCATCGCTTCAGCGGTTGAAAAGCGGGCTAGCGATATTCACCTGGAGCCGTTCGAAAAGGAGTTTCGCATCCGCTATCGCGTGGACGGCGTGCTCTACAATCAAGATCCGCCGCCGCGCGAAATGAAGGCGGCCATGATCTCGCGCGTGAAACTGATGGCCAAGCTCAACATCGCCGAGCGGCGCCTCCCGCAGGACGGACGCATCAAGATCAAGACACTGGGCCGCGAGGTGGATTTGCGCGTTTCCACGCTGCCGACGTTGTACGGCGAAAGCGTCGTGATGCGTCTGTTGGACCGGTCCGCGGGCGATTTCTACGATCTTGGCCGCCTGGGGTTCGACGGCCACATGCTCGGCCGCATGACCTATTACACGTCGCTGCCGCATGGCATTTTTCTGGTGACGGGTCCCACGGGCAGCGGCAAATCCACCACGCTGTATTCGGCGCTGAAGCGGATCAATCAGAGCGACAAGAAGATCATCACCATTGAAGATCCCGTCGAATATCAGATGGACGGAATCAACCAGCTCCACGTGAACACCCAGATCGGTCTGACGTTTGCCTCCGGACTGCGGCATATTGTCCGTCAGGATCCCGACGTCATCATGGTGGGCGAGATTCGCGACCGCGAGACAGCCGATATCGCGATTCGGTCGTCGCTCACCGGCCATTTCGTATTCTCGACACTGCACACCAACGACGCCCCCAGCGCGATTTCACGCCTGACCGACATGGGCGTGGAGAACTACCTGATCACGTCGTCGCTGGTGGCGGTGCTGGCGCAGCGGCTGGTCCGTCTCATCTGCGAGCATTGCAAAGAGAAGGGCGGCACGCGGTTCGCGCCGAGCGGCGACATGGTGCAATGTTACACGGGTCGCGGCTGCGAACACTGTTTCGGCTCCGGTTACACCGGCCGCGTAGGGATTTTCGAGCTGATGGAGCTGGATGACGGCATCCGGCAACTGATCATGAAGAATGAAGACGCGGTGGCTATCACCAACGCGGCGCGGCGCATCGGCATGCGCAATTTGCGCGAAGACGGCTGGGCCAAGGTAGCCACCGGAGTAACCACCGCGGACGAGGTGATGCGTGTCACGCAAGAGTTCTAAGGGTAGCGCTTGTGGCGCACGCACTCTTGCGTGCCGCGTTCACACTCGTGT
>Ga0182015_10000505_pt1 | contig 56009 bp, 43 predicted proteins | sample 712P3MmetaG_FD_120478 | JGI IMG/M metagenome (GOLD analysis project Ga0182015, IMG submission 120478) | Permafrost microbial communities from Stordalen Mire, Sweden - 712P3M metaG | ecosystem: Environmental > Terrestrial > Soil > Wetlands > Permafrost | place: Sweden: Stordalen | collected...
CAGCTGGGATGGAAATCACATCCTATAATCATCATCGAAGGCTCCTTTCTTCCCAGCGTCTTCGTCCTCAAACAAAGACTACATGGGTTCGAATCGAGCCTTCACTCTTATCCAATCAGTCCTATTGATCGGGCGCTGGTTGAGAGCCTTTACCAATTGGTCACGCGCTGCGATACTCGAAGCGCTGTGCCCTTCGCTGCGCAGCAATGCTACTCCTACGCGCACAGTCTTGGTTTCCTGAGCTACCACGAAAGGATCGGAACAAGACAGAATCGTAATCAGCGCCAGCGGATAGAAGACTCGCATGGTAGAAGCACCTCGCATCCCCGGCTTTCCGATCAGGGGGTTGATCGGCCCCCGTAGCATAGCACCAAATGAATTATGGGGCGGCCAAACCGAGTCAGGCTGTAACGCGATTCCATGGACAGAACAACGCCCACCGCGGCACCCGCCAGCGCCGCTAATGGCAGAGATTTCGAACCAACCTCATCCAGTTGTAAAAACAACTCGTGCAACTCGAAAGGCGGAGTTACCGCGGCCCGAAAAACTTGCCAGGAAAATACACCGATGTCTCCGAACCACTCGAAGAACTCCGTCACCCATCCGTTCCTGGAATCTACGCTGGAAAACATAACTAAGTGTGTTTGTGATGACCGAACGCGCGCCATTTTTAGACTAAAACACCCTATTTTGGCTGCGTGCGCGTTACTAAGATGCATTCTGGCCATACGTTGGTCGGGTTTCAGAGAAGAAAGTTGCTGAACCTCCCGGCCTTGGACTTTCCCCCCATCTGCCCCTACAATCCTCTCTTACCGCTTGGAACCCATCACCCATTTCCTGACCGGCGCCTGCCTGGGTCGCGCCGGACTCAATCGCAAGACGGCCCTGGCCACTCTTACGCTAACTCTCGCCGCCGAAGCTCCGGATCTCGACATCCTTGGACGCCTTCGCGGCCCCGCCTTCGGATTCGCTCATCATCGCGGTTTCACGCATTCATTTCTCGGCGTTCCGCTCGACGCCATGGTGGTTGTGGGCTTCGTCTATCTTCTCTGGCGCTTGCGAGGCCGCAAAGTGAAAGATCCCAAACTGCCCCCACGCTGGGGATTGCTTTTCCTCTTCGCCTGTCTCGCCGGCCTGAGCCACATCTTGCTCGACTTCACGAATGCCTACGGAGTGCGCCCCTTTTGGCCGTTCTCCGAGCGCTGGTATTCCTGGGACATTGTTTTCATCTTCGAGCCCATCATGTTCACCTTCCTACTCCTCGGACTGATTGTGCCTTCGATCTTTTCGCTGATCGACAAAGAGGTCGGCGCACGCCAGCTGTCCCCGCGCGGACGCATCGCTGCCATTCTCGCGCTGGTCGCTGTCGTTCTCCTGTGGGGCGTACGCGATTACGAGCACCGCCGCGCCATCAATGCACTTCAATCCCGCACCTACGACAATGCCGATCCCGTCAAAGCCTCCGCCTATCCCGCTCTGGCTAGCCCGTTTCACTGGTACGGCGTCGTCGAAACCTCAAATTTCTTCGTACTCGCTCCTGTCGATTCACTTCTTCCAGAAGTTGATCCCGAAGAGAAAATGCAAATCCGCTACAAGCCCGAAGAAACGCCAATTACCCTCGCCGCCAAGCGTTCCTATCTCGGCCGGGTCTATCTCGATTGGGCGGCTTATCCCATTACTCAAACGGAAGATCTCAATCCCGGCTACATCGTGAATTTTCAGGATCTTCGCTACGCCCAATTGCCAAGCCTTTTCACCCGCGCCCGCGGCGACCGGAACAACGCATCGAAGCCCCTCGGAGCAGGCGTACAACTCGATCGAAATCTGAAAGTAATCGGGGATGTCTACGGCTCCGGCCCCAACCGCAAAACCTACCCTGAACCATAAATTAGAAATCCTTACTGCTCTTGCATGGGGGGCCCGGCGCTCGCAAGACGAAACGCGTCCTTTCCTCCCATTTCGGATGTTCCCTCGCAGTTCCCCTCGGGTCGCTCACTGCGTTACCTGGTTCGTTGGTTTACAATTACTTGTTTCACGCACTAATCTGCTCGTGCATCCCCGGAGGAACCGATGAAGCTCACCCCTGGAAAACTTGCCGGTCTCAGAAAAGTTTCAAACGACCATGGTGTAATCGCCGCTGCTGCCATGGACCAGCGCGGCTCTTTGCAAAAGTCCTTGGCCAAGGAAAAGGGCGGCGAAATCAGCGACGCCATGATGGAAGAGTTCAAGACGCTGGTGACCGAGGTTCTCACCCCGCACGCCAGCGCCATTCTGCTCGACCCTGAGTGGGGCTTGCCCGCCTCCAAACGCCGCGCCAAGAACGCTGGTCTTCTGCTCGCCTACGAAAAGACCGGTTACGACAAGACCGGTCCCGGCCGCCTCGGCGATCTGCTGGACCACTGGTCCGCTCGTCGCCTGAAAGAAGCCGGAGCCGACTGCGTAAAAATTCTTCTTTATTACACTCCCTTCGACTCGAAGGAAGTGAACGACAAGAAACACGCATGGGTCGAGCGCATCGGCGATGAATGTCGCGCCAACGACATCCCTTACTTCTTGGAATTTGTCGGATACGACGAAAGCCTCGATGAAAAAGGCCTGGATTACGCCAAGAAGAAGCCGCACATCGTCACCGAAAGTATGCGCGAGTTCAGCAAAGACCGCTATGGTGTGGACGTTTTGAAAGTCGAAGTGCCCGTGAATATGAAGTTCGTCGAAGGCACAAAGTCTTTTGGCGGCCAGAAAGCCTACACCAAGCAGGAAGCCATCGACCTCTTTCACAAAGCCGCCAACGTCGCCCACAAACCTTTTATCTATCTCTCCGCCGGCGTCAGCAATGCCGAGTTCAGCGAAACTCTAGAACTGGCGGGTGAATCCGGGGTGAAGTTCAACGGAGTTCTCTGCGGACGCGCTACTTGGAAGGATGGGATTGCGATCTACGCCAAGCAAGGTGCAGCCGCTTTTCGCAAGTGGCTTGAAACCGAGGGCGTAAAAAATATCAACAACGTCAACGCCAAGCTTAAAGCCGCGACCTCCTGGTATTCGATCTACGGAGTCGAGCCAGTGCTAGCTAATGCATAAATCGTCATGGTTCGTGTGGCGCGGGCGCCCTCGCCCGCGCTTTTTTCAACTCGACAGGAAGTTGCTTGACACCGCGACCGCCCTAGCGATTATCTTCTCATCGAGAACCGCTCCTACATGTGAAACAGAGCGTCCAGCAAGAGCACCACTCCCGCCCCCACGAACACCAGTAAGGCCATCCTCATTCCGGTCTCTTGATTTACTTCCGGGATTAAATCCGATGCCGCTACATAAATCGTAACTCCTGCAGCCAGCGGCAACCCCGCATTTACGTGATGGCGAAACACAGCCATCGTTAAAACTCCGGCCAGCGTTGATCCCCCGATGATTACCGACGCTCCCCAGGCGGCCTTCCGGCTCCGCCCGCTCGCCAGCATCACCGAACTCACCGTGAAACCTTCCGGGATTTTGTGCAGAAAAATCGCAAAAAAGATAATCCATCCCAGCGCGTTCGAAACCAGAAATCCGGATGCAATCGCAATTCCGTCGAAAAATGTATGAATGATCAGTCCCAGCAGCACCGAGTATCCCTTGTGCGCGTGCATGAACTCATCCTTGTGCGTCTCTTCGCCAAAGTGAAAGTGTGGTGTGAGCGTGTGTTCGAAGAAGTGAATCAGCAGATACCCGAGCAGAATCAGAAACGCAGCACTTCGGCCGCGTAGCTCCAGACTCTCCGGCACCATCTCGACCAGCGCCGTGGCCAGCATAAAACCTGCGCCCAGCGCCACGAAATAGCGTAGATAGCGCCGCTCCCAGTTGCGCTGGACAATAATGGTCCCGCCAAACACGTTGGCGGCAGCGGCGGTGAGGCCCAGCAGAATGCTGATGAGAATGGCGCTCATTTGTAGTAGTCGAGGATGATATCAGAGCTGATTCGCCCCCGAGACGGGGATTCGCCCAAAAGAAAAAGAGACTCGCAGAATAAAACTACTCGATAGCTTTTCTCTGTCTCACTCGATCTTTCTGTGTCTCTGTGGTGAGAATTTAACTTCTAACCGCTATGCCGAATGTGCATCACATCGCCATCCTGCACGATATAGTCCTTGCCTTCCAGGCGCAACGTCCCCTTGGCCCGAGCATTCGCCTCGGATCCCGCTTCCAGCAGTTGGTCCCAGCGGATCGTCTCCGCACGAATAAAATGCTTTTCCAGGTCGGAGTGAATCGCTCCCGCTGCTTCCTGCGCCCGGGACTTCGCCGGAACCTGCCATGCACGGCACTCATCTTCACCGGCGGTGAAGAAAGAAATCAATCCAAGTAACTTGTAGGTGGTACGAATCAAACGTACCAGACCACTTTCGGTCAGCCCGTAACTCGACAAGAATTCGGCCGCATCGGCGTCGCTCATCTCGGCAAGCTCCGCCTCAACTTTGCCGCAGATTGCGGTGGCCGCCGCATTTGTCCGCGATGCAATTTCCGTCAGTCCATACTTGCTCACAGCTTCTTCCAACTCTTTTCCCAGTTCCGTCGATTCACCGATATTCAGCACATAGAAAATCGGCTTCTCGCTCAGGAACATAAAGCCCTTGATGCGCTTCTTGTCCTCCGCCGACATCTCCATCTCGCGCAGCGGTTTGTCGGACTCCACCTGCGTCTTCGCCCGCTTCAACAACTCGAATTCTTTTTCGAGCTCCGCAGTCTTCATCTTCTTAAGATCTTTCTCCAGCCGCTCCAGCCGCTTTTCAATTTGCCCCAAATCGCTCACCAGCAAATCGAATTCGACGTTCTTGATATCCTTCAGCGGATCGATTCCTCCCGCGTGCGGCACCGACGGATCGTCAAATACGCGAACCACATGCGCCAGTGCATCCACGTTGCGCAGGTGCGCCGCATACGCGCTGTCCTTCAACGCCTCCTGCCCAATCGCGCCCACATCCACGTATTCCACGGACGTATGCGTCAGCTTCTTCGGGTTATAGAGCGCGGCCAGGCGGTCCAGGCGATCGTCCGGAACCTTGGCCACGCCAATATGTGCCTCGCGCGGATTCGCCCGCGCCGAATCGGAAAGATGCGCCTTTGTCAATATTCGAAACAACGATGTCTTGCCCACCTGCGGCAGGCCAATGATGCCAGTTTTCATAAGGAAGTTTCTAGCTGGTAGCTCTTAGACGCGGCTTCTAGGGCGCCTGAGCAAACTCGGAGTGGATACGGATCGTTCCTTCAGCACCCCTGCGTCCAACCTTTCAGAATAAACGAAGACGGCGATATTGCCCAATGTGTCAGGCGATTGGCAGTGGTGCAGTTTGCACCACTGCCAGGCGATTGATTGGTTCTCATTTAATTGTGGCTTACGGATTCCAGCTAAGCAGTCAGAGGATGCCAATCTCCCAGTGGAGGCCAAAGGGATCAACCAGGCGACCCAGCCGCCAACCATGCTCCTCGCCCACCGGGAATATCTCCGATGCACCAGCCGCCAGCGCCCGCGCGAAAACTTTATCCGGGTCCGCGACCGTCAAGATCATTCGGACCGTGCCGCCACCAAGAGACTCCGGTTCTGGTTTATCCGGCTGTCCGTCACTTATCCAAAACTCTGCGCCGTCCACGGAAAACCGCGCAACCACTCCTGCCTCTGGATTTTCTAGCCGGTACAACATCACGGCTCCGAATGCTTCGCTGTAGAAGCGGAGAGCCTGTTCACCGTTGCGAACCGTGAGCCAGGGCGCAATAGTGCATGCGATTGGAACTCTTACTGAGCTCATAAATCCGTCCTAGCGCAACCCAAGTGGCTGCGCCGTAAGATAAACCACCACCAATCCTAGCAGCAGCACTGCACCTTCTACCCGCGTTGACCACACGTGAAGCGCATCGAACCGGACCCGCTCTGGATTATCGATCGGCGCGGCTCGGACATCTCCCAGCGACGCCCGCAATACATCCATGCGCGGAATGATGCCGAACTGCGAGATCAGCGTCAACGCTAACATCATGCAGAGCAAAATATGCCGTGCCGCAAATACATGCGCTGTTCCATCGGTAAACCGGCTATGCAGCAACGAGCTGGCCAGAAAAATAACCCCAGAGAAGATAGCGATCCAATGCAGCTTGGTCAGTGCCCGTCCGACTACATTGCCCGCGAGATGAGTATTAGGAAGTATTTCTGGAATCGAAAATGCAGTGGGCGCGAGCACGAAAGCGAAAAAAATCAGCCCGCCGATCCAGACCACGAGTGATAGCAACATAACGAAACGAAGGAATGACATTGCGGAGAATTATATCCTCACGGTGATCTTCTCAGAGGAGAGCCGGACGTTTATGCCCGAATTGCTCGACGATGAACTCCGCCGCGCCCGCCAACTCCATGTACCGTCGTTCCTCATCCGACCCCAGTTGACTTTCCCGCGGACCAGATCAGGAATTTCGCGTGACAAATTGTGATTGAGCCACCCGTCGCGGCGTAAATTTTCCCTACTCACATGCTACTCTGCGCCACGTATGAACCGCATTCCTTCGCTCGACGGTCTCCGCGCCATTTCAATCCTGATGGTGGTGATCGGGCATTTAGCGGAGTCGGAATTCCGCTCCCAAACCGCCACAGATGTGGCGGCGGCTTTCGCTAATCTCGGAGTGCGCATATTCTTCGTCATCTCCGGATACTTGATTACGAAGCTGCTGCTGAACGAGGAGAGCCGTACGGGCGGTCTCAACTTACGGGCCTTCTACACTCGTAGGGCGTATCGCATCCTGCCCGCGGCAACCTTCTTCATGGTGGCCGTGTTCGTCATCTTTCGCCACCAGTTGCACTGGTACGATGTTGCCGCGGCTGTTCTCTACCTGACCAATTATGACTATGCCAGTCCCTGGTTTCTAAAGCATTTGTGGTCGCTCAGCGTGGAAGAGCAGTTTTACCTGCTTTGGCCAAGCATCCTGAAGAAATGGATTTTGCCCCGGCAAAGAACCCATATCCTGCTAGCCGTAATCGCCTTCGCGCCCATTTACCGCGTCCTCTGTCATTTACTCCAATTGCGCGGACACGCCGACGGAAGTTTTCCTGCCGTGTCCGACGTTTTGGCAATCGGCTGCCTGCTTGCCATTTTCGAGTCCCGGCTGCTGCGGATCTCGCCCAGGCTCAAGGCATTGCAACTGCCGCCTTCCATGCTGCTTACTGGGCTGATGATTCTTGCCTTACTGTGCGTTCCGGTCTACTGGGGCATGCATGGGCTTCATCTGACCTTGCCGCTGCTGTTTTTGCTTTGGCCAGTGATGCACTTATCGATCGCTGGTCTGCTTCTACGAGCAGTGCAGTCGCCTGGCTGGATTCTGAACTCGAGACCTGCCGTCTGGCTGGGGAAAATCAGTTACAGCCTCTATCTCTGGCAACAGCTCTTTGTTTATGGCAAGCATGTTAATCCCTGGTACGGAACGGTGTTAGCGCTTGGAATGGCGAATCTCTCTTACTACGTGGTTGAACGCTCCGCCCTGCGGCTACGGGAAAAACGTCCAAACCTGGATGGTGCGAAGATTGTTGTCAGCATCGCCCCAGCATTATTCCCGCTTGCGACACGATCCGAGCCTTAGTTCCATACCTTCATTTCAACTTAACCATGCAGCAATGCTGCCATGCAACGGTGGGGAACTAGGAATTTAAAACCCGCGGGCAACTGCCGCTAAACGGGTACGGGCACGCTTTCCACAATCTCTTTCATCACGTGGTCGGCCTGCTCCGATTTCTTGACAGTCGAAGCGTATTGTCCGTTGACCACCACGCGGTGGGCAAACACCGGTACGGCTAATGGCTTGAAATCTTCCGGAGTGCAGAACCCGCGGCCATCCAAAAAGGCCATCGCCTGCGCCGCGCGATACAGCGCCTGCGCCCCACGTGGCGAAACTCCCAATGACAGATATTCAGACTCACGCGTGCGCCGAACAATCTCCAGCGCGTAGGTCACGAGCGACTCATCCACGCGAATCAGCTTCACCGCTTCCTGCATTTCCAGCACATCGGCGCCGGTCAGGACCGGCCGCATCTCCTGCAAGTGCGCCGCCCCTGCCTCGGAGCGTAAAATGACGCGCTCGGCGGCGGCGTCCGGATACCCCATGCGCACCCGCATCAGAAAGCGATCCAACTGCGACTCAGGCAGCGGATAGGTCCCGTGATGCTCCACCGGATTCTGGGTCGCGATCACCAGGAAGGGCAGCGGCAGAGCGTAGGAATGCGCGTCAACCGTGACCTGGCCTTCGTTCATCGCTTCCAGCAGTGCCGATTGGGTCTTTGGGGTCGTGCGATTGATCTCATCGGCCAGCAAAACGTTGGTGAAAACCGGGCCGCGTTTAAACTCGAATTCCTGCTCTAGCGCCGAATAGATTGAAATTCCAACGACGTCAGAAGGCAACATGTCACTGGTGAATTGAACTCGTTGAAAGGTGCAATCGATGGCCCGTGCCAAGGCCTGTCCCAGCGTGGTTTTACCCACGCCCGGAACGCCCTCAATCAGTAAGTGTCCGCGGGCAAAAATGCTGACCAAAGCGAGTCGCACCACTTCATCTTTGCCGCGTATGACGCGGCGCAGCGTTTTTTCGAGCTCGGCAGCTTTATGGGATACGGCAATGGCAGTCTCAGGAGACATTGAATGGATTTTACTATCGGGCGCGTCTCGGGGCGGAGTTACCGATGTCATAGCACAGCTGTGAGAGTGTTCGAGCTATTCAATTGATTTCCCGAACGGAGCAATTTGGCACTTCCCACAGCCGACGGTTCTTTACTGCATAAACTCCGCCGGGCGCCCCGTGAGACGCTCGATGCGCTTCGCAATCGGAGGGTGCGTCGAAAATAGGCTTCCAAAATTCACTCCCAGCAAAGGAGCGATAATGAACAAGTGCGCAGTCGAGGGCGATGCCGCCATTGGCACTCGCCGCGAATAAGCGTCCAGCTTCTGTAGCGCGCTCGCCAGCGCATATGGATTCCCTGTGGTATGTGCGCCCGTAGCATCTGCCTGATATTCACGTGAGCGCGACACCGCCATTTGGATCAGCGCCGCAGCAATCGGAGCAACAATCAACATTAATAGGGCTGCCAATCCGCCACCGCCGCGCTCCTCACGATCGCCGCCGCCCATTCCGCCGAAAATCATGGCAAAGCGGCCCATGCTGGCCAGCATGGTAATCGCGCCTGCAATGGTCGCGGCCACGGAGCTGATCAGGATGTCGCGATTGCCCACATGCCCCAATTCATGCGCCAGGACCCCTTCCAACTCCTCGTCATTCAGTAAACCCAAAATCCCGTGAGTCACTGCCACAGACGCGTGCTTCGGATTTCTACCCGTGGCGAACGCATTCGGTGATTCAGTCGGGATCACATACATCTTTGGCATCGGCAATCCCGTCTTTTGCGTCAGACGCTCCACTGCGGCGTACGCGCGCGGCAGGTCCTCGCGGGTCACCGGCTGGGCCCGGTACATTGCCAGGGCAATTTTGTCCGAGTAAAAATACGAAACAAAATTCATAACTGCGGCGAACGCCAATGCCAGCAGCATGCCGTTCTGCCCGCCAAACGCCCGCCCAATCAACATCAGCAGGAGGGTCAACGCGGTCAACAGAAACGCGGTCTTAAATGTGTTTCCCATAATAGGTTTGCTCTAAACCATCTTAATTGGATGTTACGCCTCGCAGCGCGATGCAGACGGGCACTTCCGGCAAACGCTTTCGCTACCCCCCCTCCCCCCCTCCACCTCGATCTATTGAAATCATGGGGTTAGCGCAAAATCAACGAATGATCAATTCGAATCAACTATTTACGAGCAAAATCTTACATCTAAAGGATTTAGCCGGGCGACGGCGTATTCGGGCGTTCCAAATTGGCAGCGAAAGCTCTGCGGACCCCTACGGCATGAGTTTAAAAACCGTGCCGCATCCGAACTCGCACGCTGAGCCGTCGCCGCCTTGCTGCGTGCTGCCATAGAGATTATCGCCATTTCTCGAGGTTAGTTCCGCATTAGGGTATCCTCCAGTCGAGCTAACCTCGAAGCTGTACAGGAGACCTAAAATCCAAGCCCTATGCTCCGTTGCGGATGGCTTCAACCGAAAGACACTGCCGTCTAATAAACCTGGACCAACGTTTATTGTCCCGTACAAATTGCCACGGGAGTCAAACCCAGAAACTGCAGGAGCGTAGTAAAACCCTTCTCCTCCAGCTGCATAGACAATGCTCTCCTCCCAAATCCCATTCCCGTCAAGGTTCAATTTGAAAACGACCCCGGATACCTCAGTACCGCCATTCGCCGCGCCGAACAAAGAGCCATCAGCGCCCAGAATGACACCGCCCATAGGTTCGGTGCCATCTGTTTTATTCATAAACACATGGACTAGCTTCTCGTCCCATGCGCCTTTGCTGCTGGTCGGCGGGCTCAGCTCGAATACTGTACCGCAACCCTGATTTGAGTTATGCGGGCAGTTGTACCCTCCGAGGAAAGTCGTACCGTAGAGATTGCCCGTGGTGTCGATGACCAGGCCGCCGTTCGGGCTGGCCCCGTCGCCAAACTTAGCACCTTCCGCCACACCCGCGAATCTATGCAGCACCTTCTCCGTCCATTGGCCGCCCTTTTGTTTCGGCGGACTCAACTCGAAGATCGTGCCGCATTGGCCACCATAGAGTGAGTCGCATGTTGTTCCCTTGCCTCCCCCGAACAGTGTCCCACCGTACAAGTTCCGCGCCTTGTCTAACACTAGATCGCCGAAGGCAACATAGCCGTCAGTGCCGCCCTGAAAGCTATACAGCACCGTCTCTGTCCACGCATCGCCTGCATGGGTCGGAGGCGATAACTCATATACGGTGCCGCATCCTACCGGCCCGCCTAATAGCAAGCAAGGCCCGCTGCCGCCATAGCCCGTCGTGCCGTACAGGTTGCCAGTGTCGTCGACGACCAGTCCGCCTTGCGGTGTGGCTCCATCGGCAAAAGCATAGCCCTTGAACACATACAGTACCGTCTCGGTCCACGCTCCGCCGTTTTCGGTCGGCGGCGTGAGTTTGTAAACGGTGCCACAGTTGTACGGGCTGAGGCAGGTGGCAGCGCCTCCCTCCTGCGTGACGCCGTAGAGGTTTCCGGCCGTGTCGAAAACCACTGCTCCCGTCGGCAAAGATCCATCTAAACCATTCTGGAAGCTGTAAAGCACTTGTTCGTTCCACTGCGCCGATGCGGGAGAGACAAATGAACAGACTACTAAGAGCGCCATAAGCACTCCACCAACTTTAATGACCTGTATCGTCGCCCTCGAATTTAAAACCTGGGAATACAAACTTTCGGGATTCATAGCCAGAAACCTTCTGCGGCGGAATTCTCAGCGTCGATGGGGAAGGGAGGGAGATTGCGCGGCTTGCGCAATCTTATCTTGATTTGTCGGCGCTCGTCCATGAAATATGCTGTCCTTAATGTCAACGGAAGGACGTTACCTTCGACTGGAGTCTTTCAACTACTGGATCGGCTTCCAGGCAGAACCGGTCGATGTTCCTACGCATTTCCAAAGAGTCGCCGTCACTGTCGAAATACTGCACGAACTGCCGGTACAACTGTAGAGGGCGCCGACGGCGCCGTTGCACCAACCAGCCAAGGCGTCGTGTTTGTGTTCGCCGCAGCTGTGGTAAAGCGTGAGTTACCTATGCTGGAAGAATTTGTACCCACGAACTCGCCAAGCGTGTACATGCCCAAAGATAAATCTGTAATGGTCGTACCGGTGAGGTCGTCGAGAAGTGTATTGGTTCCGCTTGAACCAGCAATCCCAAGAATCGTCAGATCACAAACATTGTTAACGCTTGCTTGATTCGTCGGATAAGGGCAATTTCCGTTTCCGTTTTGCTGGTGTGGATTGGTGGCGTTACTGATATGAATGACGTTCGCTAGCCCACTGACGCCCATTATATTAGTAACTGTGTTACCCTGCGCTGGACCTTGAGAGCCGATGAGAACCCCATCGATTTTAGAAGGGGAAGTGGTGGCTGATGAAACTGTGATATCGTCCAGCTCGTTATCTGGACCGTCAAGCGTGATAGCACCCTTAGAGTTGGAACTGCTGCCGACAGAGCAAGCTAGGCCGTGCACGCCACGGCTATTGATCATCATATTTCCGGCGGATGCGGGTCCGATGCTTAAGCAAGTATTCACCGCCGCAATCGTAAGGTTCGTGTACGGGCCGGAGTTTTCAGAGAATTGGTCGCTGAGCCGCAAGCCGGTAGTAACACTGGTCATCGACACGTCACTCACGTGGCTCAGTTCCTGGGCACAGCAGTTCACAATACCCATGCCGTGACCGTTTCCGCTCAGCGCCAGGTGCTCAATCTGAATGTCGGGGCAATCATATACCCCGCTACTCCCGCCGGACGGGACGCACGGTCCAGTTTGGCTTTCCTCACCCATGTCAATCATACTGAAGCTCGACGAGCCCGAAGCCTGAATTATTGTGGAGGTCGGGCCTTGACCCATCAAATGAGTTCGATTGGGCAGAATCCATGACGCACTTTCGACTGGCCGCCTCTGCCTTGGAATGATGAACCCCTCAGGAAGCTGCGTAAAGGCTAGATATCACAATGGCAAGTGGATTTTTCAGTCCGTGTTCCGAGCTAGACAGAAGTCGGTCCTTTGGAATTCCGGCCCTAAGCCGTGGTTAACAAGCCATTCCCGAAGTCTTTCAAAACGTGGCACAATGACAGTTTCCTTCCAAACGTTGAATCGGAGATAAGTCCACACATGCCTTGTTCATCGCACCAGATCTTCTCGCGATGCCCGCGACTCGCCGCACTTTGGGCACTTTCTTTTGTTCTTGTCTCCATCCAGCTTTTCGGCCAGACCCTTCCGAAGGCCCCAAATTCCGAAGTGTTCACGTTAAGTCCTGGTACGGGCCCATTCACCGAGCCGGCAATCGCCGTGAATCCCAACAATCCCCAGCAAGTGACCGCCGTCTACCAGGACAACGCGCAGGCTTCCTATTCTCAAGACGCGGGTCACTCCTGGCACCCTGCTGAACATGTCGCGTCAGAGAATTACCGCATCTCCGGCGACGTCTCCACGACATACGACAATCAGGGCCACGCTTTTATCTGCTACATCGCCTTCGACAAGCTCGGCACCTTCAACTACTGGGGGAACAATGCCTCGCGCAACGGCATTTTTGTGCGGCGCTCGTTGGACGGCGGCAAGACCTGGGAATCGAAACAAATTACCGTCAGCGAGTTTGCCAGCACTCCGGGCATTCCCTTCGAAGACAAGCCCTACATAGTGGCCGACAATACCAAGGGCCGCTATGCTGGAAATCTTTATATAGGCTGGACGCGATGGAATCTAACCAATTCGCAGATTCTCTTGTCGCGTTCCACCGACGATGGCGAAACCTGGTCCAAGCCCATCGAGATCGACAGCCATCCCGGCCTGCCGCGTGATGACAACGGAGCGAACGAGGGCTTCGACGGCGCTGTTGGCTCCGATGGCCGCCTCTATTCCGTCTGGAGTCAGAATAACGACATCTACCTGGCGACTTCCCGCGACGGTGGAAAATCTTTTGCCCGCGCCCGGCCTATTCTCCATACCGCTCCCATCATGTTCGCCATCGACACTCTGGAGCGCGCCAACGGGTTTCCACAAATTGCCATTGACCCCCGTTCCCGGCGGCTTTACGTGACATGGACCGATTACCGCAATGGCGATCTGGATGCTTTCTGTTCCACCTCGACCGATGGCGGGAAAAAATGGTCCGAGCCCACCCGAGTTAACAACGATGCGCTCCACAACGGCGCCGACCAGTTCTTTCAGTGGATGGCTGTCGACCCGGTGGATGGCTCGGCAAACGTTATTTTCTACGACCGGCGTGGAGATCCGCAGAATCGCAAGCAGACGGTTACCCTCGCCCGCTCCACCAATGGCGGGGATTCATTCCAGAACTACGCCTGGACCACGGAGCCCTTCGAAGCGGGTGGCGTTTTCTTCGGAGACTATTCCGGAATCGCAGCTTACGGCGGACGCGTTTACGGAGTCTGGACCGAAAAGCCCGTTTCCGTGCCAGAGAAAATTTCAGAGGGCAAGACTCTTACGAATAAACCTCCCACAGAGAAAAACTCGCCGGATAAACCCGCTGCCGACAAAACGGCAAAGCCCGAGCCGGTCCCGCCGAAGCCTCGGGGTGGCACGGTGGTTAAAGTCGGCGTCGCCGACTTTAACCCGTCCACGCATTAATTGTGCAAGCAGCCCGAAGCGGTTCTCAGTACAGCGGCTTTCAGTACAGCAAACGCTGCCCCGCGACAAAACGCCAACCTGCTGCGCCTGCGTTGGTTCTATGCCGCCAATCGCGTCGGTCCCACGACCGAAGGCCCAGCGCGCCGCGTGGCGAAGGTTACTCCCAACCGGGTAATGCCGCTGATGACCAGGCTGATGCCGACCAGAACTCCTATCACCCATCCCGCGCTCGAAGGCCACTGCATGTAGATCATCACGCCCAGCAAGAGCGTAACGATTCCGTCGATCAGCACCCACGTTGAACCATGCATCGGCCGCATTCGAAAGAACAAGGCCAGATCAAGGATGCCTTCAATCACGAACAGCGCGGCAAGCACCAGAGTTAACGATGCCACTTCCAGCACCGGGTGCACCAGCAAATATCCCCCAAAACACAAATAGGCGATGCCGACCAGCAGCTTCCAGATCATGCTGCCCGCGCCATGCGAGTGAAATGCCACTACTACATGCACGACTCCAGCAAAAATAATCAGCCATGCGATGACCACGCTCACCGCCACCGCCGCCAGGAACGGCGCTCCCATGGCCAGTGCTCCCAGGATGATCAGCAGCACGCCCCATAAAATGGACAAAGTCGACCCATGCCGCCCTACCTCTACCAAACTTGTCTGCGCCATAAATTCCTCCGTACAGAGTCCTTAAATCGATTCGATGACCCAGATTGGATGAACTTGGAGCGTAAAACGGCCACCTGCCTCTCCCCGGGCGCGCGAACGGTTCCCGGCTAGGCTTTGATTGTGGGTCTCGCCGGACCCGGCTGTCAGAATCCGGCCTCAGCGTTCCTGAGAGACATCAAGCCGAAATCGATACGTTAGCTGTCGATAAACCCTCCGTCGATCCGCTCAACCCATCGCTCAGCGGCGCGCTGGCTGGCGAAGCCGAGGTGGAAGACTGCTGGAACTGCTGCGTCAAAGAGCTGTAAGCCTGTTGCGCGCCTGACAGGTCACCGGATTGCAGCGCGGTGCCAAGCTGATTGATCAGCTGGCTGACTTCGCTCGATCCGCCGCCGCCGTGGTGGCGATGATGGTGACCCTGGGTCGCTCCGCTCTGGCCTTGGGAGGATTGATTCTCGAAGTCCTGCTGAATGTTGGCAAAATCCTGTTGGGCGCCCGACAAATTGCCCGATTGCAGATCCTGCCCTAACTGGCTGAACGCCTGCGCAATGGGACTGCCGCTCTGCCCAGCCGTAGAGCTTGAAGATGAAGCGCTGGAAGCGGATTGCGGCACCAGGCTCTGAAGGTTCGAGAAATCCGACTGCGCCGCCGACAAGTTTCCGGCCTGCAGGTCCTTGCCAAGCTGCTGGAACTCCTGCTGAATCTGCTGAGAGTTGCTTTGTACCCTTTGAGGGTCGTACAGGCTGCTGCTGGAAACGCCCGAAACTGACATTGTTGCCTCCTTGTCACAAACGAGGGCTACTCGGTTCCGAGCGGCAGCTTTCGCTTCGATCTTGAATCCCGATCCCGCAGGACGAGTTGGCATGCCACGTGCCAAAAACAGTGAGAAGATTCTTAGACTCGACAACCAGGACCAATCAACCTGCTCCTCCATCCCGATTCGCCTCACTTCACTTATTCCGGTTTCCGCCTCGCGGCTGGAACAGAGGCGCTCCCCACGCGCTCGCCGCAAGGAATGCGCCGAACAGAATGACCGCATCGATACTGGCTCGTCCCTGCGGCGACCAGTACACGTCGCGAAGATTCAGCCACAGAGCGAATTCGTCCAGCGTCAGCGCTGCGCCGACGCCATACAGAATTGACATCAAGCGGCTCAACAGGATCGAAGAATCGTCCTGTCCCGTGCCGATATCGGCCAGCCATGCATAGCCGACCAGAAGCAGCATGACAATCCCAATCACCAGATGGTGAACGTGTCTTCCGCTGGGCTCGATGATGAAATGAAACGGAGGGATCCGGTGGAGAACGGCATAGACCACGGCGCGAACCCCGGCGAAGGTGAGAAAGAAGCTGACGGAGGCAACAAACAGGCGTCGCCGCGGCTTGTCGGGAATGCGATCATGCAAGACGTCGCCGAACGGCGTACCTTGCAACAGCAACAGGAAAAAGGCGGTCCCTGCAATGACGAGCAGCAGGATGATCCAGGAATAAGCCATGCTCCATAGTACCGAGTTGGAGTGGCCAAGATCGAGCAAAGCGCATCTTCGATACTGGGATATTGGCGAGGCTAAACTTTCTGCGACTCCCGCTTCAAAGCGCGCTCTAGAGTCTGATCGAGAGCCGCTTTTGCGTTGTCATATTCCGCCTGCGAGATCTGTCCCTGCTTGCGTTCGACCTCCAACTGAAAGAGTTCTTCCTTGATTCCCTCCATCAGCATGGAAGCGGAACGGGTCGTGGGCTTGCGGATGGAGCGCGTCTCAGCAGTATCCTCGGACTCGTACTCGTCCTCCACTTCCGCATCTTGCCCGGGTGTGCCGGTGCGGCTTCGCCTGACCGCGCGGGCCGCCGACTGCTGCCTTGAAGCGACGTAGACTCCGCCGATGAGCAGAACGGCCGCGAAGCCGCCCAGAATCCACCAACGATATTTCTGCAGCGGATCTGGCGCATCGATCGGCGGCCCCAACCCGCCGCCGGGACGGTTATTCGCCTGTGCCGCACCAGCCTCTGGAGGCGCGGAACTTTGTTCGCCTCCGCCAGTCCCCTGAGCATTAGGGTCTTGTGGAACTTCAATTGTGCCCTCGCCGGAGATCTTAAAGGCTAGATTCTCGCCCGATGTAGTGTTCGATGCGACTTGCACGGCTGCGCTCGGTTCCTGAGGATAATTGACCAACTTGAAGCCCGCGGCGGAGGCCGCAGCGGCGAACTGCATCGCCTTCGGAGCCATCACCACGAAGTGCTCGAGCGGATAGATCGACTTGGGATTCAGATTGGCGCTACCGCTATATGGCACTTGGTAAGCCACTTCAAAGCGTGTCAAGCCGGGCCGAAGAGGAAAGATGAAGGAGTAACGGTTCTTCTCACCCTCGGGGACCGGCGCCGATTTCAGGGGATTGCCATTCTCGGTGGTAGCAGTCGCAGAATCCGGAATGACCTGCGCACCGTCCGGAATATAAAACTCCAGATTGTGCTCATTCATCTGGGTGCGCGGCGGGGTGGATGAGTTCTGCACGCCGAACTCGCGGATCACCTGCAACTGGCCCTGTTCGGCCTGAATGCGCATGATGTCGGCGACCACTTTGATGCCGTCGACTTTTTTCGCAACATCGTATACATCGACGTCCACCGATGTAGTTCCCGGGGGCGCCATGCGGTGATAGGTCACATCGTCATGAATGGCTCGAACCAGATGAGGGGATTGCGCATCCTCCAGTTTGAAACTGAACTGGCCCCTGGCGTTGGATTTTGTTCGTCCCGCTTCTTCCATGCCTTGCCCCAGCTTTAACAGCACGACCTCATCGCCGACCGAGGGTTTTCCGGTGGTCGCGTCCTTCAGGGTGCCAGTCAGGGTTTGCGCGGCGGCGAAGGAAGCCAGAAGAAGGATGCAGAGAACGCGGAGCTTTGGAAAGAGGGAAATTTTCAACTGTGTTCCTTTCAGATGCGTGTTTTCCGCAGCGCCGGCGGGGAATCCTTTTCCAGGCGCGCAATTTCCGCCAGCAGGGTTGCAGCTTCATCCTGCAAGGAAGTTTTCAGCGACTCATAATCGGTGTCAGGAACTTTGCCGGCTTTGTACTCAAAGTTGAGATCTCGAAGGTTTTCGTAGACCGCGTCTTTGCGTTCGCGCAGGTATCCCGCGCGAGTTTTCTCCGGGCCGAGGTACAATCTTCCCGGCAAATAGAAGACGTAATAAAGAGAAGCGATCGCGAGCATGATGCAAAGGGGCAACCAGGTCATAGATCGGTCTCCTTGCGGGCTTGATCGCGAAACTGTTCGAGTTCCGCGCCCCGTACCGGACGCAGCCCATCAGCCAAGGCCGGCGCGGGCCGATTCTTCCAGGCTCGGATTACCATGCCAATCAAACCAAAGCCCAGGAACAGCGCCACGAAAGGAATGATGTAAGCAGTGCGGTCGAAGCCATGACTGGTGGGAGCGGCAAGGACGGTGGGCCCATATTTCTGGACGAATGCTTGTTCCACGAGGCTGTCACTATCGCCTCGGGAGACCGCCGCCATCAGTTCATTCCGCATCCCGTCTGAAGCTGGGCAGCCGACATGATTGCATTCCAGAAGAATCTGGTTGCAGCCGCAGATGCACATCATCTGATGTCCGAGTTCGGTGAAGCGGGTGGCGGGGTCGCTGGCGCCGAGGGTGAAGTAGATTACGGAGCAGAGGATGAGAACCTCTGCGAATTTGCGGTTCTGTAATCCACGTCTCGCAAACGCGGCGAGACGTGGGGCACCCCACTGCATAGACGGTTTAGGAATACGGCGCATTAATCTCCTGTCACCACGGGTTCGGCGTGGGCTGACCCGAGCCGCGCCGGAGTGGGCACACGCACCGGTGCCGGCGCATTTGGGACAAGGGCGAGGACGGTCCCGATCAGCATGATCCAGACTCCCATCCAGATCCACATTACCAGCGCATTCAAGTGCGCTTTGAGTATGGGATGACCATTATCCTGATTCAATCCTTCGAAGACGAGATAGAGGTCCTCGTTCAGGGTCGAGCGGATATCCGGCATCGTCGAGGTCTGGCGGCTGGCTTTGTAGAAGCGGCGCACCGGAGTCATGGTGCCAATCTCCTTGCCGCCCTTGTAGACATCGAGCACGGCCCACTCGCTGGCATAATTCGGTCCGTCGTCATCGGTGTAGGAGCGGCAGATCAGGGTGTAAGGGCCAATGTTCATCTTGTCGCCGTAGCCCATCTCCTGCTCTTTATCCAGATTGAAGGCCGAACCGGCGAACCCGATGATCACCACCACTACGCCGAAGTGAACGATGTATCCGCCATAACGGCGCGTGTTGCGGTGAGTGAGTTGCACCATCGACGCGAACATGCCCTGGCCGGTGTGCTTTGAGATAACCCGTCCACCGCGATAGAACTCGCTGCCGACGGTGAGCGTTACCAGCACCGAGAGTGCGATGGCCATCAGCGAATAGAAGTAGGAAATATCCTGCCACGGCTTGAGGCCGAAGGGCGAGCCCCAACTCTGCGGTGTGACCATCAAAAAGATCGCCACCGCGAGCGCGCCTATGGCTGGCCACATGAAGTTGCGCTTCAGGCTTTCGAGCGATGTCTTGCGCCAAGCCAGTAGCGGACCCACCGCGGTAAGGATCAGCAGCAGTAAAGCCACGGGGATCGCGACCCGATTATAGAAAGGCGCTCCGACCGTGACTTTGTTGCCCTGCACCAGTTCAGAAATCTTCGGAAACCATGTTCCCCAAAGCACCGTGAAACAAAGTAAAACGAACAGCAGATTGTTGAACAGGAAACTGGACTCGCGCGAAACCAGCGATTCCAGCTTATGTTCGGTGCGCAGGTGCGATTTGTTTTTGAAGAAGAAAAAAACAAATACCGCCAGTGATATACAGAGGAACCACGCGAACCAGTCGCCAATGGAAGACTGCGCGAAGGCATGCACCGAGCTGATGATTCCGCTGCGCGTAAGAAAAGTGCCGAGGATCGCCAGCCAGAATGTGGCGAACACCAGCCACATATTCCACATCTTCAACATGCCGCGTTTTTCCTGCATCATCACCGAATGAAGAAAAGCCGTGCCGGTAAGCCAGGGCATCAGCGACGCATTCTCCACCGGATCCCAGCCCCAGTATCCGCCCCAGCCCAGCACCGAGTAAGCCCAGTGTGCGCCGAGAAAAACTCCACAGGTTAGAAAGGCCCAGGTAACCATCGTCCAGCGGCGGGTGATGCTGATCCATTTCTCGCCGGGATACTTCATGATCAGCGCGCCCAGCGCGAACGCGAATGGGATCGTAAAGCCCACATAACCCAGGTAGAGCATGGGCGGGTGAATCACCATCTCCGGATACTGCAGAAGAGGATTCAAGCCATTGCCGTCGGCTGGGATGGTGCCCTGAACAATGGCAAAGGGATGCGCCGCAAAGTTCAGCAACAACAGGAAGAAAATCTGCACGCCAGACAAAACCACCGAAGCATAGGCAAATAGGCGGGGATCGGTCTTATAGCGCAGACGCAAGACGAAGCCGTATGCGGCTAACAGCAGCGACCAGAAAAGCAGCGAACCTTCCTGTCCCGACCACAGCACCGCAAATTTATAGGGTCCGGGAAGATCGCGATTGCTATGGTGCAGGATGTAGGCGATGGAGAAGTCATCGCGGAAGGCGCAGATCACCAGGACGACCGACGCGAGCAGCACGGCGACGAAGGTCGCGATCCCAGCCCGCCGGGCGGTTTCGCCGATGCGCTCCGATCCGTGACGCAGGGTCGCAACGAAACCATCGCCAGGGTTCACGGTTACCGCGCTGCGCCCTGCGCCCGCAGTTGCCAGTTGCGGCAAGCTGCGGTTTTGAAATACCAGCGCGACGATACCTGCGAGAAACGAATAAGCGCTTAACGCCAGTGCGAGAAGCAGCGCAAAACTACCAATTTCCGCCATTTGACGAGCCCCAAGCTATATTTTCAGAAACTCTCTTGCGAGGCAACAGGCGGGCTACAGTCCTTCAGCCAGAGACTGCGCCAAAATACCGGAAAAGATCGGCGAACCGTAAAGTTGAGTGGAAGCGGCGATCATACGTGATCGCCGCTCATGTTAAAAGTCTCTGTAAGTCTACGCGCTCTGCTGATGGTAGCGCTGCATGACTTCGCGTTCGGCGGTGACCCAATCCTCGGCTTCACTACCGGAACCGTGGCCGCGCTGTTGGAAGAGTTCATAGGCGCGCCGCCTGATTTCGTCTTCAATGTTGATCGGAACCACATTCCTGCGCGGCTCCGCTTTTTTAACTTCAAACATTTTATTGCTGCTGCCGTCGACCTTGCCGTCCGGCTTGCTGTTCTTCTCGGTGTTGCTTTTAGTCGCGCTAGTTTTATCTGCCGCCTCAGCCTTGATTGGGTCTGAAGCGATCTGGGGTTCGGAGGCGCTGGTGGATGCCGCCACTTGAACGCTGGGATTTACCGCTTGTTGCTGGACTGGCGTGGCGCTGGGAATGTTGGCTGGATCGTTGACGTTAGGTTGGTTTTTGCTGGTGCGAGTGGATTTGCCACCTGATGGTGATTTAGCTTTTGCCATAGTCAAATGCTCCTGCATATCTAGGAATGGGATTAAATTGATCCGCGAACCACATACACTACGCCCGCGAATGTAAGAGGCCGTTTGGATTTTGGGTTGCGGATTAGCTTTAGTATAACCCCAGCGCAGGCTGTTCAAAACAACAGCTTTGTAAAAATGAACGGTACAAGCTTTGTTATAATCGGAGTTCTTCGATGGCGCTGTCATCTAACGGTTAGGATACCGCCCTCTCAAGGCGGGTATACGGGTTCGATTCCCGTCAGCGCTACCAACTTTGTAAGTTCTTCCGAACCCCAAAAATAACTCTCATCTCCCGCCTGCCGTTGTCTTCATTTGTTTTAGGATCGTCAACTGCTTACCCAGTTCTTCGTTGGAATCGGTGCTCGCTCCAGACTGTGCGTAGTACTCGATGAGATTCTGCTTTAGGCTTTCCGGCACGATTCGATCTGGCTTTGACGTCAGGCGAGCGAGTAACTGAGCATAAGTTTTATCGGCGAGAGGATAACCGCCCAGTTTGACAGGGTTTCCGGTATCGAGATCGATGTTTGGAAGATCAATGTTCGCAAGCGCCAAGGGCGTGTTTTGTCCCGCCGCTAATTTGTCTAATATCTCGCGAAATGTGTCGACCGTGTGGTTCACGCCGCGCAAGTACCACTCTTCCGTCTCGGGCGAGGGAATCTTAATTGCGAGGTCAGAGGCTGCTCCGATCTTTGGAGTAAGGAAAACCAGAACCGCGAGTAGATGAGCCTTTACACCCGGGCCGCGGTATGTGTGCTTCCAATGACGCTCGTAGTTTGTTTGCGCAACTCGCGCGGAAAAGGTTCGATACGCTTCGTCGCTCGGATGAACAGGGAATTGATGGCGGTGAAGCACGACTTCAGCTTCCGCGAACGCCGGTATGAAACTGCGTACGGACGTACGATAACTTCGAAGTGCGGGATGCGCCCGTCCCAAGACTTCGTGGATATCGAATCCGTAGATGTTAAGAAAGCCATCTTCCAGGAACTTCCGCGGGACCTTAAAACCGATGAAGCGAAGGTATGCCGGCGGGGCGAAATTCAGGTTCGTGAGCTCGTCGATATCGAAAGCGAATTCCGTTCGAATGTGACTGTGCGGGCTTTCCCCATACGTCACAATAGGGCCAAACTCGCGCCTGAGATTTGGAAACTCCACCGCTACGGACGGATTAATGGCTTGCGAGTGCCCGATTGAGTCTCCCAAGTAGTGCGACAATGCGCCGATGGCAAACGCATATTCGTCGATGGTACGGGCATTCTGGTAAAGCCAGACGATGAAGTCGCCCGCACGCACGTAGTGCGTAAGGTTGCTGAAAAATTGTTTGCCAAACGGATAGTAACCCATATCCTGGATGGCCGACCCTCCATAAGCGTAGGCGTGCGCCTCGCGTAATTGTTCTTCGGTTGAGCCGGGGAATCGCGCCAGCAGCAATGGGCGAATCGAATTGTTCCATGCCAGATCGATGAGTTCTTCATGGGTAAGAACCGAGTATGCCAGAGCGTTGAGAGTAAAAAGGAGTGCCGCGATCAGGATGGTCACTGTCCAGCGACAGGATGGCAGTTGGCCTCTCTTCATTCTCTGGCTGAGGCGGTTTTCTTCCGACGCGAACGCGGTTCCGGTGACCAATTGGAGCAGATTGACCTCAAAAGCATCAGCTTGATCGGATTGGCACACCAGATGTATCAGGTGTTTATTGTATTTCTGCGCATCAATGCCAGCGCCGGTTTAAGCACCTTGCATTTCCCGAGAAAGATCGACAAGTACGGGTCTGTGCAAACCTGACTGCTCCAATCGGTAGATCACGCCCAGCGGGCACAGCTTGCAGGCCTCAAACCTGTTCCCTTCGACATAAATTTCACGATGCACTAACCGGTGTGGGGTGGAGTGAAGAGCGGTATAGGAGCCAGAGGTAGGCACAACATCTCCGCTCGTATAGGTATTGAAGATTTTCATAAAATGACCTTCGTGCAGCAACTTCGCGTGGGTAGCAACTTTTCAAATTATCCTCCACCGATGCGAAAGGAGCAATACAGAATTCGCTGCACGTCTCAATGTAGTTCCACTTTAATCCCGGCGATTCAGCAAGGTACGGCATTTGACGAAGAGCCGGGCGTTCCTATGGCTGGGATGTCTACCGAAACTGATATCCAGGCTTGAGTTCGCAGCGGTAATTCTTAGACTGATCGCGGTCAACCACCATGTGGCAATCGGCCCAGCGTACGAAAAGGTCGGGGCCAAGCGGAAACACAATGGGATCTCCTGACACATCGGCTTCAATGCTAGGGCCTTCGGCCGTAGCTGGAAGGCTGAAGTTGAGGGCGCGTCCAAAGATGACCGGATAAGTTTCCCTTACCATATCGCTGGTCATGGGATGAACCACCTCGGCCTCAAGCAAGAAGGTAACGGTATCGGACCAGTTAAGAACGGAAACGTTGAAATGGCGATGATCCGGAGAAGAACTCTCCGTTTCAATTTTGGTGAACGGGCAAGGTCCGGCGATGCAAGAAACCCGGGCATTGCGAAATTCATTGCCTTCGCCGGCATCGAGCGAGAGTGAGCCAATACTCGCCTTCCACTTGCCCCCCGGCCCACAGGGAAGCTGTTTGTTACAACGCCTGTTTCCGGTATTCACGATTTCGAAGGTCTTAACGGCGCTGCCGATATTGGCCTCGGTTGTGGCCTTCATCGAATAGCGGATGCGCGTGTTCGAGATCGCAGAACCTCCACGCTGTTCGGCGTTCGTTTCTTGGTGGAGGGGAACCATGCGTTCCACGTAGATTTTGTCTCCGATGAAGTCGTTCACGTTCAGGGGCTGATAGTTTTCGCGCCTTAGTTCAAGAAGCACGGCTTGCGTTCTGCGAAGGCCCATGGGCAGAGTAAGAGTGAACAGGCCGGCGGCGTCGGATTTGGCAGTGCCGCCGCCGAGGGAATTAACCGCTATGATTTGGACATCGGCTAAGGGCAATTGCCGGTTCGGGTCGTGGTCGTCGCGTAATACGGCGCCCCGGATAGTCACCGGCTGCCGACGGTGGCGATAGGCGACGATTGAACCTGCGGCCAGGATCGCGATTGCCACGAGACTCCAGATGGCGATGGTCTTGCGTCTAGTCATTGCTACACCTTATGGTTAACATTCTAGGACACAGTTTGGGATTCGCAAGTCTGCACGTCCAAAACCGGTGCATCTAAGTTACATAAACATGAAAGAAAAGAGTCCGTTGACAAAGCGCCTGAGTCGCAGAGATCTCCTTTTTCAAATGGGTGGTTTAGGGCTGGCGGGATTGATTGGCCCGGGGAGCGTATTTTCGTTATCCAGCGAAATGGGTCAACAGCCGGCGTCCCAAATCCCGTCGGCTCCCGGCGCCCTCTCGCCAGATGACGACGCTTTTCTGGAGGAATTGGAGAGGAGAAATTTCCAGTATTTTTGGGATCAGGCGAGCCCTCAGACCGGGCTGGTGAGAGATCGATGCAACGTCTTGAAAAACGAAAATTCGGTCGTAGCTAGCATTGCAGCGACCGGCTTTGGCCTGACGGCATTGTGCATCGCTCAAAAACGGGAATTCCTCGCCTTTGAAGATGCTCGCGACCGAGTTTTGGCGGCGCTGCGTTTTCTTTGGAAAAAGATGCCGACGCATCGCGGATTCTTCTATCACTTTGCCGACATTAATACCGGAGAGCGAGTTTGGGATTCCGAAGTTTCATCCGTCGACACATCCATTCTGCTTTGCGGATTGCTGACCTGCCGCCGGCATTTCGAAGAGCATTCTGAAATCAGTCTGCTGGCCTTCGAAATATTCAATCGAGTGGATTGGAGTTGGTTGTCGGAAGACACATCTCTGTTGCCACTCGGCTGGACTCCGGAATTCGGTTTTCTGCCGTACCGCTGGGATTATTACAGCGAGATGATGATGATTTATCTGCTGGGGATGGGTTCGCTTCCGCATCCCCTGCCGGCGGCTGCATGGAACGCCTGGAAGCGCCTTAATTTTGAATATGACGGCATTCGCTACATTGGTTCGTTCGCCCCGCTTTTTGTGAATCAATATTCGCATGCATGGTTTGACTTTCGCGGAAAGCGGGACCAGTATGCCGATTACTTTCAAAATTCAATTCTGGCAACCGATGTTCACCGCCGGTTCTGCATCGAACTTGGCAAACAGTTCAGCGATTACAGCGAAGATCTTTGGGGTATTTCGGCCTCAGACTCGCAGAAAGGATATGTGATTTGGGGTGGGCCGCCCATGATGGGACCGATCGACGGCACGGTCGTTCCGAGCGCATCCGCTGGATCGTTGCCCTTTATGCCGCAACCGGTGATGCGCGTTCTGCGAAATATAAAAGATCATTACGCAAAAGCCTGGTGCCCGTATGGATTTGTGAACGCTTTTAATCCTCTGAAGAACTGGTATGACACCGATAGCGTAGGCATCGATGTTGGCATCACAATGCTGATGGCGGAGAACGTGCGCACCGGTTTTGTATGGAATACATTTATGAAGAATCAAGAAGCGACGCGCGGTATGGATCGCGCGGGATTTAAGAAATATCAGCCTTGATGGGAGAAACGTCAGAAATTGATGATTGTCGATGGATGATTGACGATTCGGTACCAGGGTGGATGCAGTTTTCAATCAATCATTAAGCATCAATCAATAATCATCAATCCGGCCAGTCTTACTTCAGTTCAATCACGGCAAGGCCGTAGGTGGGAAGGCGGACAACGAACTCGTCCTGGTCAATACGGATGGTTTCGGGGGCAGGCAGTTCTGCCGCTTTTTGCAACTGTTGAATTTGCTTCTGATTCGGATACTGTGGGTCGCCCATCTCATCGTAGGTACGGTGAACATCTCCGTGGCTGGCGTCAACCCGAGAAATCGTCGCATCTTGGATGTTCGTGTTCTTTAGCCGCACGGTGAATGTTTTCTCAGCGCCGGGCTGTTCCGGCGGAGCGTAATTCCACAGTGCCAATATCAGCGTGCCGTCTTGCCTACGCGTAAGCAGAGCGGAATTGGAATCCAACTGGATGCGGATGTCTCCTAGTTGGTGAAAAAGCTTGAAAGCGTTGAATGCGGGCTTGGGAATATCATCTTCTGCGATTAGCCCGTAGCCGCCATAGAACAGCGTTTTTACCACGCCTTGCTCTTCGAAGACGTCGGAAAAAGTCCAGTACGACATTCGATCAACCAAGCCGTCGCATTGGCGGATAATTCCGGCCATCCATGGGCCCATATAGATGGAATCGGTAACGTCTGGCTCATTCTTATAGCTGGCGTTGAACTCACTCCAGATCAAAGGCAAATTGGGCAGGCTAGATGACTTGATCTGGGTGTGCACCTTCTCAACGGCCCGGCAAACCATCTGATCGCGGGGAATGTTTTCCTGCGTCCCAAAAACATCCCGCGCAGTGTCGTTGGCGTAGACGTGGGTTGAAGCGAAGTCGACTGGAATATGTTTCTCAACGCAGTGTCGAATGAAAGCGTCCACCCACGCGGCCTGGGCAGTTGCAGGGCCGCCCACGCGCAGCTTCGGATTCACCTTCTTCAGCGCGATCGCGGCACGGTCATATAGATCCCAATAGGTCGGCTGCTTTGGCTGCCCGGCCCAGAAGTCAAGATTGGGTTCGTTCCAAACTTCGAAGTACCATTGCGAGACCTCGTCTATTCCATAGCGATCCAGCAGATGCTGCGCGAAGGCTGTGATCAAACCATCCCATCGGCTCCAATCCTTGGGCGGCGCAACGTTGGGGTGATACCAAAAAGCTTGCAGGGACTGGCTGGCGGCCAACTGGTTCGGCATAAAGCTAAGCTCGACAAATGGGCGTATGCCGTTGGCGAGCAATCCGTCGTAGATTTGATCGACATAGGAAAAGTTATAAACCGGTTTTCCCTGAGCATCCTCGCTATAGACACCAACTTCGTCGTCGAGGATGGCGTGAAAACGAATGTAGCGAAAGCCTGTGATCTGCTTCACCGCCCGTAAATCGCTGCGATAACTGTCACGAAGGCTCAGGATGGCGCGACCGGAGCCAAACATCCCCTCCCAGAAATGGGGGAACGGATGAGATGAAGCTTTAGCATCGACAACAATTACTTCTGATTGTGAGGATTGCGCATTGAGTTGCGGAATGGTTGCCGAAAAGCTCAACAAAACCAGGACAGCGAAAAAGTGTTGGAGTTGCATAAGTCCTTATGGAAAAAACGTGCTGATAAGCTGCCAGGCGGAATGACTTTTAGCCTATGCCACACGCCCGAGCGGTTTTTCCTGCAATAGTAATTCGGTAGCCTGAACGCGGGGATGGCTGTGGAACCAATTCTGCACCACGTCATGGTGAAGGAAATTTGCCATCGAAAGCAAACTCATACCCTGGTGGTGCGCCATCCAGCAACGTACAGGCTCAACTCCGCGAGATTTGGTCTGGCCGGAACTGGATTGGCGTTGAGCGCTGAAATCCAGGGCTTCATAGAATCCGTAACCTCCAAGCCAGTTCTTCCGCTGCATATTCCGCAGATTTCGAATAGCCGAGGTGGAATCGACATCCAGCGCAAGGAATGTTGAGTAGGGCGAGATGACCGGACCGTCTTGCTCAGGTTTCGATATCGCCAACTCAGGAACGCCGAACGCGAAATAGTGGTAGTTACCGGCCGAGTCCAGTTTGCTGGAAGCAGACTCGGAGATGCCCCAGGGTACGTTTTTTCCGGCAGCATAAGCTCGCTGTGTGCGCACCGCAACCTGTGCCGCACGTTCCAGCAGCGTGTTCGGATAAAGTCGCATCCACAGCGCGGGCATTAAATATTCGAACATCGTACCGGTCCACGAAAGCAGACCTGTAACCCCGTCTGCCTCGAAGGGAGGACGGCCAAGCTGAAACCAGCTCTCCTGAGAGATATCGTCTTTGGCGATAGCGACAAAGTACGCGATGCGGGCTTCGCTCGCCAACAAGTCGTAGCAGGCGGGATGGTTTCGCTTTTTCTCTAGTTCGAACGCGACCGAGAGCAGTTTCCTACCTGGATTCAGCAGGAACCGGAAGTCCATTTCGTCGACGAAAGCGCTCGACTGACTTGCGATCTTTCTAAGATTTTCTACAAGGGAGAGTGCACGGGTGCGCGCTCCCGGCAATAATTCCAGAAGTTCGCGCTCGGACTGAGCGGATCCAGATCCAGCAGAAATTCGTGCCGTAAGTTGGCTAATAAGATCGTCAATAAATTGGGGAATCTTCTGGAGCGGAAGCTCGGCAGCTTCAGCCCGATCGGCGGTAACCAATTCGCCCCTTACAGCGGCATATTTTGGCAACAGCCACGGGCTATGAAATTTCACGCTGCGCACAATCTGATGGATCCGGACTAGTGTTTCTTGCAGGAACCAACTCGCATCGGAGTTCTGCGAAGCATTGGACGAGGGCTGAAGGTCTTTTAGAATCGTTTCAGAACTATCGAGAACGTACTCCAACCATCTAGGTTGCAGAAGGAACTTTTCAGTCGAAGAAACGATCCGGCGAGGAATTGCGTCGAGGCTCGACAGAACCGAAAGATGATCGATGAGGCCGTCTGCAATTTCGCGCCCGAATAAAGGCCGTCGAAGTAATTCGAGCGCCCCCTGTTCCAAAGTCCATAGTGAGGCGACGAGGTTGCCGTTATCCACGCTTGAAATGACGGCGGGGGTCAAAGGTTGCAATGACTGGGTGTCATACCAGTTTAGAAGGTGGCCATGATGCCGAGGCAGGTGCTGTACTGTTTCCAATGTAAGTAAAGTCTGCTCCGCAAATTCCGGCACGGTGAGATAACCAAGCCTGCATGCCACTTGTCGCGCGTTCAGCAGCAGGCCAAGATTTGTCGTGGAAACGCGCGGCGCGACTTTCCTGTTCTCTTCCTGAACATTGTCGGGAATTAGATGGTGGTGCTCGGCCGTACTAAACTCAGCAAAATATCGCCAGGTACGAATGGCTGCGGCACGGACGAACTCCCGATCCCGCTCCGCGAGTTGCCTTCTTGGCGCGCGGGCGGGACGGTCCAGCCACAATGAAACCGGTTTGCTGAACGCCCATAGAACGAGGATTGGCAGTGCCGCGAAAATAGATCCGGGACTCTCCAGCCATAATAATAAGAGCACGCCCAGGGCAAGCGCCGGAGTCCAGTTCAAGTAAATGTCCAGCGCGGTACGTTTGTCGCCAGCGATTTCAGCCTCGGCCGCAGTCTCCCATTGCAACAAGCGTTGACGGGTGATCAAGCGGCGAACCATGGTCCGTACCACAGCGTCCAGCGATAACAACGCCTGGTGGGCAAGAAAAGTGATCGTGAGAATATTCGCGATGGACGCATTCACGAAAGTGTCAAAAGCGTCCTGAATCACCAACCGCTTTCCGGCTGTAGCCGCGTGGGCCAAGTCGAAGGCCAATTGGCATAAAGCCGGCAGGAAAAGAATCGCCACAGTAGCCACGGTCCACGCCGCAGGTCGTCCGGGTAGGCAAAGCCATCCTAGGAGGAATAGCAGGAAGATTGCCGGCTCTACCAAACTGCGGCGCAGATTATCGAGAATTTTCCATCTCGAAATCACTGAAAGCGGATTCGGCACTCGATGGCCCGATTCCTCCGGAACCATCGGCAGAAGCCATCCGGCGATCTGCCAATCACCGCGCAGCCAGCGATGTTTGCGCTTGTTGTGGGCGCTGTAATGCGAGGGATAATCCTCAATGATCTCAATATCGCTAACCAGGCCGGCGCGCGCGTAGGCGCCTTCCACAAGATCGTGGCTGAGCAGAGCATTGCGCGGGAATCGGCGATCCAAAACCCGGTTCAGCGTTTCGACTTCGTAGATTCCCTTGCCGACGAAAATGCCTTCGCCATAGAGATCCTGATATACGTCCGAGGTCGCGTGAGTATAGATGTCAAAGCCAGTCTGCCCCGAATAAATGCCCGCGAGGCGCGATCGCACGGAACTCTGAACGCTAACCCGGACTCGCGGCTGTAGAATGCCGTATCCGGCGACCACAATGCCTCTCTCCGCATCGACGATTGCCTGGTTCAACGGATGCGCTAGCGTCCCAACCATCCGGCTGGCAGAGCCACGCGGCAGCTCGGTGTCGGAATCCAGCGTGATCACGTAACGAATGCTGGACAAGACCGAGAGGTCGCCGACCTTCACAGGGAAGCTGTCAAATTGACCGCGCAGCAGCTTGCCGAGATCCATTAACTTGCCGCGCTTGCGTTCCCAACCCATATAAATCCCTTCGCGCGGGTTAAAAATGCGGTGTCGATGGAACAGAAAAAAAGATCCCCTGCCTTCTCCGGCGTACTTCTTATTCAACTCGCGGATCAGGGCCGACGCTAAATCAACCAGCGGATCGTTTTCCCGCGGTTGCGAAGCGGAGTCCGGAAGATCGGAGAGCAGAGCGAAGTGCAGATTCGGATCGTGGTTGCCGAGATAACGAACTTCAAGATCATCCGCCAGTTTGCGAACCTGCTTTTCGTTCAAGAGCATGGTCGGGATGGCCACCAGACTCATGCAATCCACGGGGATGCCTTCCGAAAAGTCGAGCTTCGGTAGAGTCTGCGCGGGTAGCAGCAGCGTGATTAGATAATTCATGATCTGGACTGCACTCTGCGAACCGGGCAACAGTACGGCCAGAATTGAAAGCAACACCATCCAAAGCGAGGTGGTAGGCGGGGTAAGGAGAAGAACGATTCCCGAGACGATTGCAAATGTCAGAGCCGCGATCCCAGGAAGATAAAATTCATCGGGATGCCGGAGAAGAAAAGTGCGCAAGCGCCGACCCAGTGGTGGATGAAATCGCACTCGTTCCTCGAGCAGCGTTCTGCCCTCTCCCAGAAGATACGATCCCACGTGCGAGTCGCGCAAAGTTACCCGCGGATCTTGATTGGAATGCGCCTGAGCTTCGCGCGAAAGGCTAAGTACCGTGCTGGCAACCTTGATTTCGGAGCAATCGCAACGGTCGGCAATCCGCACCAAATTATTGCGGTATAGCTCACGAGTCTCATAATCCATCCGCGGATAGACTCCGGCCGGATCGTCCCGCAGGAGCCGATCGAACAAAATAAGGGGCTCAATTACATCTTTCCACGCAGCTTCTTTGATTGCATGCAAGCTGCGAAGCGGGCTCTGGACTCCATATGAAGCAGCGGAATCCTCCAGCAACCGGCGTGCCCGTTCGGCTATTTGTTCCAGGAGCACCAGCTTCATGACGGGGACGAGCATCCATAATTCGGCTTGACGAAGCACCGTCACTTGCTGAAAAGCCTGGATATACGCAGCGAATTTCGCTTCGCTAAACTGATACGAAGTGGCGAGAAGAAAGTCTCCAGCCAACGCTGCGACTCTTGGAATGATGGACCCGCCGGGAGTGCGCACCTGAGGAAGCTTGTGCAGGACGTGAAAGGTGGCACAGGTTTCCTCAAGTTCGCCTTCCAGCAGGAAGATTTGTTCTTGCAGTCTGAGAAAATCTTCGGACACGGGTTTTACGCTGCGACGAGTCTGCAGCGCGGCCAGTAATGGCCGGAAACCTCGAGTCAGTACCTCACAGCGCTCACGGAACTGCCGCGACTCCTGCTGCGCCGGTACCCAGGCAAGATTGTGGGCAAGCTGGGTTGCGCCGGCGGCTAAGCTAGAAGCGGTTTCGAGATCACGCATTTCCAGGTTACCCATGGAAGCGGGAGCCGGTTTGGGCGCGTTCTCCGGTTCGACATTCACGAGTTCCAGCGGACGGCTCTGTGGTGTCATTCCTTTCATTCCTAGCGATAGCTCGAAGCTTGCATCTCGAACATCTCCGCGTATCGCCCTCCCTGGCTTGCGAGTTCGGTGTGGGTCCCCTCCTCTGCAATCACGCCATTTTCCAAGACTAAGATGCGGTCGGCCGAACGCACGGTTGAAAATCGGTGAGAAATAAAGAGCGCCATTTTGCCTGCGGTCAACTCGGCAAAACGATGGAAAACCTCAAATTCGCTGCGCGCGTCGAGCGCCGCGGTGGGTTCGTCCAGAATAAGGAGCTGCGCGTCTCGCAGGTAAGCCCGCGCCAGAGCGACCTTCTGCCACTCGCCGCCGGAAAGATCGACCCCCTGTTCGAAGCGGCGACCTAGCATTTGATCGAAACCGTGAGGGAGCCGGCCGATGGTTTCATCGGCCATACTCTTACGGGCGGCACTCTTCAAGAGTTCAACGTTCTTGATCTCTTCAATCCGCCCGATCGCGATATTCTCCGCCGCAGTCATCTCGTAGCGCATAAAGTCTTGAAAGATCACGCCAATTTCCCGATGCAAATCGTCCAAGTCATACTCTCGAAGATCTACGCCGTCCAACAGAATCGCCCCTTCGGTCGGATCATAGAGGCGGGTGATTAGTTTCACGATCGTCGTTTTGCCTTGGCCATTTTCACCGATTAATGCCAGTCGCTCGTTGGTATGCAGCTTGAAATTGATTCGATCGAGAACCCGCCGCGAGTTGCCGGGATAAGAAAAAGATACATTCCTGAATTCAACCCCCCGGACAATCGGGCGAGGCGCGGGCAGGGCGTTGGGTTTGGATTGGATCGTTGGCTTCATTTCGAAAAACGCCAACAGGTCCGTTAGGAATAAAGCCTGATCGCCAATGCCCGCGAACGTGGAGAAAATCTGCTCGATGTTGCTGCTTGCCTGCTGAATGGCTCCGGCCAACAGAGTCAAAGTGCCAATCGTAAGCGCCCCAGCGACTGTGCGCCAGATCACAAACACGTAGGCAGAATAGTAGCCCATGGTCCCGATGGTAGAGAGTAGAGTTCCCGCGATAAGCTTCCGCCGGGACAAAGCGATATTTTCCTCGTAAATACCATCAGATAAAAAGGTGAAGCGGTCGCGCAGGAACTTTTTCAGCCCGAAGAGCTTCAGTTCCTTGGCAGCTTCCTTGCTTCCCCCAAGAATTCTCAGGTAATCGAGTTGTCTTCGCACCGGCGTCTGCCGGAAATTTTTGGCGTAGCCGAGGAAAGCGAAGTGGCTCTCTCCAAGGAAGGCCGGAACTACGCCGGCAACCAGCAGCAGCATCAGCCACGGGGAAAACACCATAATCGTGACGGAGAGAGTGACCGTGGTGATCGCTTGCTGCACCAGTCGTCCGATTTGCTGGATCATTACCAGCCGGTCGGTGGCCTGTACGCGGGCACGCTCAAGTCGATCATAGAAAACAGGATCTTCGTAAGCCGTCAGATCCAGGCTGGCTGCATGCTCCATCACTCGAATGCTTACATGGCGCGTGTACTTATCGCCCAATAATGAGTCGGAATAGTCGATGGTACGAAGGAGAATACTATTGAGGACTGCCAGGGCAAATTCCGCCGCCACCAGCCACCAGAAGCCGGGTTTCACCGCCTGATGATGGTTGACTGCATTGTTGATCCCGTCAATGATCAGCTTTGTGATCCACAGCAGCCCCACGGGAAGGAACGATGCAAAGACTCGCGAGACAAGACCAAACGTCACAACCCCAGGGCCGGAGTCCCACACAATTTTGAGCACAGCCGGAACGTTCCGAAGCGCAGAGATTCGTTCCTGCCACCCCGACCAGAAGTTTTGGCGTTCCGTCATGCGTGCTTCTTCCCGTCTTCGGGCGGATCTGTGCCGACGGACGGAGGCGCGAAAAGAATGCCCTGAAGTATGACAGCCTCGCCCTTACGAATGCAACGGCCCGTACAAAAGATGCCAAATCTTATGCAAGGTTTGTCCCCGCAGTGTCCCGCTGCTACGATTACACCTATGAAACGGAATCGTGAGGCTATTGCTCTCCGCCAACCTCTAAGGAGCCACCATCAACCAAGTGCAGTGCAAATTCCGCGAAATAGAATCACTCTGAACGTCGCACTTTTGCTGGTCGGCGCGTTATGCAGTTTATGTACCGCGCAAACCCCGCAAACCGCCGATAAGACGCACAAAGCTACGGCGAATTCGAAGGATCCGGCGATCTCTCGGGGAGAATATATCGTCGAAAACTTAGCGGTGTGCACACAGTGTCATACGCCGCGAGATAGCGCGGGTCGTCCTGAGCGCACCCATTGGTTGGAAGGCGCCCCGTTATGGCTGCAATCGGCCGAACCCACCGAGAACTGGCCCTTGCGCGCTCCGCGAATTGGCGGCGCGCTTCCGGGTACCGATGACGAAATGATTACTCTTTTGACAACGGGAATTTGGCGAACGAAAACGTATTTGCGCCCGCCGATGCCACAGTTTCGCATGACGCGCCAGGACGCAGAATCGGTGGTGGCGTATCTGAAGTCGGTGAAACCCGCGCAAAAATAAAGATCTGCTAGACCGAGGTCAGAGAAGGATCCTAGTAGAAGCGTGATGGTTGAAGACGGCAATTCCGACGTCATTGTGATTGGTGCGGGGGCCGCCGGAATCTCCGCCGCCACCGCGGGAAGAAATCAAAGCTTCTTGATGTCAAAGCAGTTCAAAAATCACGCCGCTTTCAAGTCCGCGGAATGCGAATCCTTTTTCTGCTCGGCTCGAATTTCAACCTGCTCGTGCTTAATATCCAGCCGCAAGTGGTTGTAAATACTAATGTACTGATTCGCCACCCAAACGAGAGCGAAGAAAGCGATTACGTAGCCGCGCCAATCGAAAAACAGTAGTTTGAATCCGGTCAGGACCAGGAAAAACGCAGCGACATAATGGCTGAAACAGTATTCACAAGTGAATAGGTAGAAGAATTTTCTGCGGTAGAAGGTTGTGGCATTTTTGGATTGCTCCTGGCAATAATCCCGCGGCTCACGGAAGACCTCTTCGTGCGTGACTGTCCATGCGACGCAGGCAACCGGTATCGACAAAACCAGTAGCCAGAGTATTTGCACGCCGATCAATGCCATTACGATTGGATGCGCGGCGCGCCTTGCCCGCCGGCGAAAAAATCTGCACTAAGAGTGCTACGCGGCTGCGGATCCGAAGGCGAGGCAATTCTGGTCTCTCAGCCATCGATGGAATTACGGGAGGGAATTTAGAGTCGTCATAAACACCTCTTCTTACAGGTTAGAACCTAAGATTAATCCTGAACGCCGATCAAGAGGGATCCGGTGAATTATGTAGAAGCCTAACTTGCGCTCAACGCTCAGAATCCTGAAAGTAAAGAGCGACGGGGAAGTTAGTTAAGGCGTCCGATAGGGGCACTCTCGACTCGTCGGCATTGCTCTCGCGATCCAGCAATTCGCCTGTAAACGCGTTGCGATAACTTTTAGCGCTGAAATGATCGGGCAAATCAATATATGTATCTTTCCAGATTTGTGGGCCGATCGGAGGTATCTCCGCTCCATCCAATAAACTGGATATTAGCCTGGGAACGACTACCAGAACCCGTATTCCATGGTACGCCCGCAGAAAAGCGACCACATGATCTGCTTCGCTGCCGGTCGCATTCAGAGGCACATAATCTCCGCGCTGAAAAAGATCCTCATGTCCTTTCCGCAGGCATAAAGTCTTCCATGTCAAAAACATCTTGAGTTGCCCATCCTCCGGTGTGTCGAGCATCCTACTCAATGCCGATCCACCCGAGACGCCGCTCAGCTTCTCAATGCGGTGAAACAAGCCTTCACGGAGCGAGTAGTCGACCGGACGGCGGTTATCCGGATCGACCAAGCTAAACTCCATCAGGTCATTGCCCTGGTAAATATCGGGAACCCCCGGGCACGTAAGCTTCAGTAGAGTCTGTGAAAGGCTGTTCCACATGCCGATGCGGGCCACGCGGTTTTGAAACGGCAGAAAATCATCGAGAAAACGATTCTTAGAACCAGGAGTTAGGACCGCTTCGATAAAAGATGAAACTGCCTTTTCGTATTCCGCATTTTGGTTGATCCAGCTTGTGTTTTGCTTCGCTTCACGGAGCGCCTTCAGCATGTAGGCTTCAATCCGCTCTCGAAAATCTTTCCAATCGTTTTCCTCGTCCAGCGCTCGTTCCGGCCATGCTCCGACTAAGGTCTGATAAAGAAGGTATTCATCGTTCGACGAAGGTGCGGGTTCATCGTTGACGACGATCTTGAACTCGCGATTGAAACGTCTCCACTCATGCACGTGCAACTTCCACAGCCCCGGCATTTCCGATAACACGTTGATTCGTGCGCGAACGTCCTCGGAACGCTTGGAATCGTGGGTGCTGGTCGCCAGCATGGTATGTGGCCAATTCGCGGCTCGTTCCTTATTGGCCGCATGAAAATCAGCCGTGGTGACTCCAAAACGGTGCAGATCGCCGCCGACATCGTTCAGCGAGACCAGTCGGTTGTATCGGTAAAACGCCGTGTCTTCCAATCCCTTGGCCATCACCGGACTCGTAAACTGCTGGAACTTCATGGCGAAAGCGAGCACGGCTTGTTGATATGCGGCATCCTGAACTTGGGCGATTTGGGTCAATAACACATCTCGAATAAAATCGAAGATGCTGGTATCGCCCGCTGGAGTTCGGCGTTTCGCTAATGCAATCGCTTTGTCGATGTAGCGGGCATCGTTTTCCGAGACCTCCGATGAGCTCACGTAAGTGCGGTAGACGGGGAAATTTGCGACCACCTCGGTGATCGCGTCGCGTAAACTGTTGAAAGTGAAATCGCAAGTCCTGCGCTTCGCAAGCGCGATTCGCGAGAGATGATTTGCGAGCACGTTCAGTTCGCTCACCAGAGCGATTCGAATGATTAACTTGCGGCAAGCATAGGCAAGGTCTTCATACTCGATGTCGTCTCCCGTAAAATTCGCGTAGATACCATCAACCTGCCTGGCCGAAGTCCCATCCACAAAAAGCCCATTCACCAGGTTGGAGAAGTCGTATCCCGTCGTACCGCAAATCGGCCACTCCTTCGGAAGGCGTTCCGCGCCCGTGAGAATTTTTTCTATGATCGTGTAGTGCGACTGCGGGTGGTGCGACTTGGAATCCGAATCGGTCGCAGTGTCTTTGGCTGCACTCATGCGTTGATGCAAGCGCTCAAAATATTGCGCGGGATCGTACAATCCGTCCGGATGATCCACGCGGAGCCCATCGACTTTCCCGCTTGCCGCTAGACTCAGGATGAATTTGTGAGTCGCTTCGAAGACGCGCTCATCTTCCACCCGTACGCCTGCCAGATCGTTGATGTCAAAAAAACGGCGGTAATTGATATCGTCGGAAGCGACCCGCCAATTCGCCAGGCGAAAAGTCTGCGCCTTGATAAGTTCGTGCAACTCCTCGAAGCTCGCCGGCACAACAGGGTCGCCGTTCATCTTTTCGACGGCACCCTTGATTGCCGCAGTGACCTGGGGGACGCGAGCGCATAAAGTTGCCAACCGACGTTTGTTGATTTCTTTATCGCGGTTACGCTCCGCGATGCGATCAGGTCCCACCTCCTGCCTCCCGGGAAGGTTGCCGAACGCAGTAATCAGACTTTGAAATTCCAACAAGTCAGGATTTTGTTCGCCAAGGCTAGCGGCCAAGCCAGATGAGCAGCGTTGCAGTACTTGTGGGTATTGCCGCGGCCCGATGGGGAAACGGTTTCCCCGATAAGAGATGTCGAATTCTCCAGACTCCTCGCGGAAAACAAGCTTCAATTCTCCACTCTCTAATACGGCTCCGTAGTGATCGTGTAAAACCGGCACCAGCACTTTGCCCTGCAGTTCCTCCTTCAAGGGATGCCAGTCGATATCGAAAAAGTCCGCATAGGAAGATGATTCTCCATTCTCTAGCACATCCAACCACCATGTGTTATCGCTTCCCATCACCCCCATGTGGTTTGGAACGACGTCGAGAATCAGGCCCATTCCGTGTTCATGCAGAGTCGCGACCAAATGATCGAACTCGTCCGGAGTGCCGATCTCCGGGTTCAACGAGCTGTGATCGACAATGTCGTAGCCATGCATGCTCCCCGGCCGCGCCTTGAGGCATGGAGAGATGTAGAGGTGACTGATGCCAAGCGCAGAAAGATACGGAACTATTTTCGTCGCTTGCGCAAAAGTAAATTCATGATTCAGCTGCAAGCGGTAGGTTGCGCGCGGGATGGCGGAGGTACGCTTCATACTCGCAAAAACCAGGACAAGGACCAGGGAGGTAAAGTGGATTGCTTTAAAGCTTCCCGTGTTTTTTGATCGCTAGCAAAGATCATGGGCGCCGATGGGGGAGCCAGGCCCGAAAGCGAGGCGGCCCCAAGATTCGCCAAAAGCGTAAGTTGGGAATTGCTCGAAAACTTCCAATCAACCTTCAGCCCTGTCTCTTTCAACACAACGTAGTTTGCCGTAACTGCGCAACTGTTCGCGGTCAGAGGCCAGATGTATTGCGACCTAATCTGCAAGAGTTCGCGGTGCAATCGCAGCCATTCCTGATGCTGGAGATCGTCGAGCTCCTGCCAATCGATCCGCGAAGATTCGAAAGTTGAATCCGCATTTGGGTCGGGGATTCCCGCACGTGTAGCTGGGTCGTTGAACCGGGTGAAACGCGCGAACTCGTTCCGTCGCCCCGCCGATACGGTTTGAGCTAAGTCCTTTTCAAAGTTGCAGAAGAATAGAAATGGAGTTTGGGTACCAAACTCTTCCCCCATAAAAAGAAGAGGCACGGAAGGCGCGATGAGTAAAAGTTCGGTTGCAGCACGAATAGCGCGAGGCTCCGAGATAGTTGTGATCCTTTCTCCGAACGCCCGATTTCCGATCTGGTCGTGATTCTGCAGGAAGGAAATGAACGCTGTGAGCGGCAGGCCATCGGTCGGTTCCCCTCGGATCTGGCCGTCTCCATACAGCGAAATATCGCCTTGATAGGCGAACCCTGAAACCAGGCAGCGGCCCAGTTGATCGAGCGGGTGGGATGAATAATCGGAGTAATACCCATCGCGCTCGCCCGTGGTGAGCACGTGCAGAGCATGGTGAATGTCGTCATTCCATTGCGCGTCGTATTCACGGACCCGGCATTGCGCGTCCCTGCGCAAATACGCGGACTGATTTCGCTCGTTTTCCAGAATCAGGTGAACATGCCGTTCAGGATCGACTCCTTTACGAACGGCATGGGCGAGTTCATCGAGAATGTGCGGAGTGGAATCATCGACGATGGAATGAACGGCATCCAGCCGCAATCCGTCGAAATGATATTCCTTCAACCAGTAAAGGGCGTTATCGATAAAGAAATCGCGAACGACACGGCTTTGCGTGCCGTCAAAATTAATGGCGTTGCCCCACGGGGTCTTGTGACGCGTCGTAAGGAATTGCGGGGAATAAAGTCCGAGATAGTTTCCCTCCGGTCCAAAGTGGTTATAGACCACGTCGAGAAAGACCATCAATCCACGCGCATGCGCGCTTTGAATGAGTTCCTTTAGATCTTCAGGACGGCCATAGACACTGTCGGGCGCGAAAGGCAGCACGCCGTCGTAACCCCAGTTGCGCCTTCCGGGGAAGTCGGAAAGCGGCATCAACTCGATTGCCGTGATTCCAAGCTCGACCAGATAGTCGAGCCGATCCTTTAACGCGGAAAAAGTTCCGGCCGGCGTGAAAGTTCCCACATGCAACTCGTAGATAACCGCTTGATGCCACGGCCGCCCGCGCCACGTATCATCCTTCCAATTAAAATTCCTGGATGCGATCACTTCGCTCGGCCCATGAACATCTTCTGGTTGAAACCGAGAGGCCGGATCGGGAACTTCCTGTCCACCGTCGATTTGAAACTTGTAACGGGTTCCAACTTTCGCTGCATCGGTAACGAGTTCAAACCAGCCTTCTTCGCGTGGATTAAGCGCCAAAGGTTTGGGGGAGTGATCCAGACAGAGATCTACTCGGTGCGCCGTCGGAGCCCATAATCGAAAGCGTACGCTGCCATCACCGCGGTATTCGGCGCCGAACCGCATGTCATGATGACGGTTCATTCACTTCTTCTTTCTTGCCGTTTGTATGGCGCTCCATGAGCACCACTAAGGACCGGGCTTGCAACGGATACACGGCGCCTGCGTCATGCGTGTCAGCGGGACGCAGCCCGTTTTCTCTGGAAGTATCCATCCAGGCGATCCAGCGCGAACCTTCGCGGAATGTGGGCAGGGTGAATCCAATGTCTTCGTGGTGCGAATTCAAGAGCACAAGAAAATCTGTGTCGCTCACTTTTCGTCCTCGCTCGTCGGATTCCTCAAGGCCCTGGCCGGAAAGAAACATTCCCAGACTATGAGCCGAAGCATTATGCCATTCGTCTTCGCTCATTTCATGGCCTCCGCAATTCAGCCAGAGGACATCTTTTACGTTTGCACCTTTAATGGGTCTACCTTGGAAAAATCGGCGACGGCGGAAGATGGGATGACGTTTGCGGAAACTGATCATACGCTGAACAAATGTGAGCAGATCGCGGTCTTCCGGCTTCAAGTCCCATTTCAGCCAGCTGATCTCGTTATCCTGGCAATACGCATTGTTGTTTCCTTCCTGTGTGTGACCGATCGCATCCCCGGCGTACATCATGGGAACGCCCTGAGACAGAAAAAGCGTAGCTAGCAGGTTCCGCTTTTGCCTGGCGCGCAGGGCTTTAATGTCTGGATCGTCAGTCGGGCCCTCGACGCCACAGTTCCAGCTGCGATTGTTACTGTTGCCGTCGCGATTTTCTTCGCCATTGGCTTCGTTGTGTTTGTCGTTGTAGCTGACCAAATCGTGCAACGTGAAACCGTCGTGGGCTGTGACAAAATTCACGCTGGCGTAAGGGCTTCGTCCACTGTGGCCGTAAAGATCGCTGGATCCCGTGAGCCGGTAAGCCAGATCATTGACTCCAGTGTCACCCTTCCAATATGAGCGGACCGTGTCTCGATAGCGATCATTCCACTCCGCCCATCCGACGGGGAAATTGCCGACCTGATACCCGCCTTCACCCAAGTCCCAGGGTTCGGCGATCAGTTTCACTTGAGAGAGAACCGGATCCTGATGAATGATGTCTAGAAATGCGCCCAAGCGATTCACTTCATGGAGTTCGCGTGCCAGAGTCGCTGCAAGGTCGAAGCGGAAGCCGTCGACATGCATATCGAGGACCCAATAACGCAGGCTATCCATGATCAATTGCAATACGCGTGGATGTTGCATGTTGAGCGTATTTCCGGTGCCCGTGTAATCCATGTAGTAGCGCTGATTCTGAGGCGTAAGCCGATAGTAGGTGCTATTGTCGATCCCCTTCAGGGAAAGGGTTGGGCCCATATGATTGCCTTCCGCGGTGTGGTTATAGACCACATCCAAAATTACTTCGAGGCCCGCGGAGTGCAGCGTTTTCACCATGGTTTTGAATTCGCGAATTGAATGCGTGGAAAGATAACGGGGCTCGAGAGCGAAGTAACCGATAGTGTTATATCCCCAGTAGTTGCGTAGCCCACGGTCTACAAGTTGCCGGTCGTCGACGAAACTGTGAACTGGCATCAATTCGATGGAAGTGACTCCCAGCCGGGTCAGGTAGTCGATGACCGGAGCGGTCGCCAGACCTGCGTAAGTACCGCGGAGATGGGAGGGGACATCCGGGTGGCACATGGTGAAGCCTTTTACGTGGAGCTCGTAGATCACGGTTTTGTGCCACGGTATGTTTGGAGGAGCATCCGTGCCCCAGGTGAAAGCGGAGTCAATCACGCGATTTCTTGGCATGCCGGCGGCGTTGTCGCGTCGATCAAATGACAGGTCTTCCTGTTTATGTCCGACGCGATAACCGAAATGCGAATCACTCCAGTGAATCGTCCCCTGGATTTGTTTCCCATAAGGGTCGAGAAGAAGCTTGTGAGGATTGAACGTCTGCCCCTTTTCTGGAGCATAAGGACCATAGACGCGGTATCCATACAGTTGGCCGGGACGTACCTCGGGCAAATAGCCGTGCCACACCATGTCGGTTTGCTCGGAAAGGGGTATACGCAAGGTTTCACGCCTTCCGAGAATGTCAAAGAGGCACAACTCAACTTTTTCCGCATGCTCTGAATAGAGGGCGAAGTTCACGCCTTCGCCGTCCCACGTCGCACCTAACGGATAAGGATGCCCAGGCCAGACGATTGGCTGAGATGAGCTCGGCATTTAGAGTACGCTCCTCTTGGCCGATAAGAGGAGTCGATTCACGAGGTGGAGATGGGGACAATGCGGAGAAGGTTGCATGCTTTCGATCCTCTTTCGCTCTTCACGGCCGGGCGATTTCGTGAGACAAACCAGTACTGGAACTCCGTGAGGAGCGCTACTTCGATGCAATTGGTGCGGCGGGGTTTGCCGAATGCCTCGGTTCCGGGGGGTTCAATTTCTCATTTTTCTTCCTTTAATTTACTTGCAAGTTTCTTTATCTCGTTTTCTCGATCGATGTTTAAAACCCCTTTTGCATCGTAGTACAAGCTTTGGGTTAGGAGATTTACCAGGTCAGCCCTGAGTCTTGCCCGCTCCAGGAGAGCAGCGCGGACTTGCATATGTGGCGGGTTGGAAGGCCGGGAACACGTCAAATTATTCTCCGCGGGTGCGGTTGCAAGGCCGAGATCCGAACGATTTGACATCTGAGCTTTTACACTCGCATGAAAACAAATGAGGGCGACGGCGGTACCAAATTTGATCTTCCGCACATCTTTACCTTTCGCTGATACCCCTCGGCAACTCGTCTTCTACCTCCTGGAAATTAGGCTGCTCCGCTGGAACTTGAAATCCGAGTATCACAGTAGCTCACGACAATGAATTGCCTCGGTATTCGGTCTGAGACTAACTACGGACTCGCAGCGCCTAGCTCGTGTATCCAAGGAGGAAACTTCAGGTTCAATCCTTATTGCAGCCGCAAGCTGCTGCCCTCATATTTCCAATGACTGCACGTGTGGTCTGGTCGACCCCGCTCTGATTCTGGATTTTCCGTCGGCGATGTCTCTCGGAGGATTTTGTTCTATGTATGTAGTGAACCGAGCCTCTCGGTTGCTTTGCGGAATATTGACACTAGTGTCAGTAACGGTAATGCTCATCGGATGCGGCGGCTCTCCTAACACTGTCACAACGACTCCCACCCCGACGCCGACTCCACCACCAAGCCCGACACCGTCGCCGTCGCAAACTGCCTATCCGTCGACGCCTCCGGTAGCAATCACATGGTCGGCGAGTAGCAGTAAGTTACCAGCGCCAACTGCGGCCGATCCGGCGGCCGCCGATTGGGGAACGGGGTCGGATGATTTCCCGCTAACCGTTTCGCATCCAACAGCGGGAGCTAGCGTGACGTCTCCGATTAATGTTGTGGCCTCGGCTACGCCGACAAATTCGATTTTCTTCATGCGCGTATACGTCGACAACGTCTCGGTTTATTACACATCTTCGAACTCCATCAATACGCAGATCTTTGCGGCGGCTGGCGCACACACCATGCTGGTGATGGCGGAGGATTCCAAGGGTTATATTTCGGCTACACCGATTAGCATTACAGTGACATCGCAAGCCGCGACAAAAATCACCGGCATTCAAAACTCGCCAGGGTGGCAATCGTGTTCCGCAGTATTTCCAGCAGGGGTTCAGCGCGCGGGGCAGCTCTGTGCCGCGGGCGAGAGCACGTATGTTCCCGTTTCAAGTATGACAATGGATTCTTCTCCCCCGGCGCCTGCAACTTCGATGGATGGCAAAGCGGCACAATTCAGTATGAATCCGGGTACGGCGGCTCTCGCAGCGGCGGATTACGGCTATTCCAACTATCTCTATTTCAATCCCATCGCGGGAGGCACCGGTGTCAGTACATTTACTTACGATTTGTATTTTTGGATCGACAATCCGGATACGCCGCAAGCGCTGGAATTTGATGTGAACCAGGGTTACGACGATACAACGGTGAACACTGCCGCAGACGGCGGCACCGGAAGTCCGCAGCGCTTTACCTGGGGATCGGAGTGTAACCTGAAGGGCGATAAACCGCCCGGACAATGGGATATTTGGGACGATTCAATTGGATATTGGGAGCCGACGGGAATTTCGTGCCAGGCGGAAACCCAGATCCTGCCAAACCGGTGGAACCATTTGACATGGAACCTCCACCAAATGGGAGGTATGGTTTACTACGACACCTTGACGGTGAACGGCGTGGTGAATCCTGTAAACATTGCATACGTCAATCAGTCGGACTGGACGCTGGAAGAAATCGATACGGCGTTTCAAATGGATCTCGCGCAGCCGCCAGTGGCTTACAACGTGTGGCTCGACGAGGTGAGCTTAACGGCCCAATAAGTCGAGTGGTTGCGACTTCTTTGATTAAGGCACTACGCCTCGACTGTGGTTTGTCTAGAGTCGGCATCGGCAGTCGATGATCTGGGTCGAGGAGTAGCCAACCAAAAATAGAAAGTTGCACCTTGCTCCACGACAGCCTTGGCCCAAATCTCTCCTCCGTGCCGGCGCACGATTCTTTGTACTGTAGCCAATCCGATTCCGTTACCGGGGAACTCGGCTGTGGGATGAAGCCGCTGGAAGGGCTGAAACAGGCGGTCCGCTGATCTTTGATCGAAGCCGGCGCCATCGTCGCGCACGTAGTAAACCGTACGTCCATTTTCGAAAATCGAACCAAAGTGAATTCGAGCGTGTTCGTGGGCGGAAGTATATTTCCACGCGTTCCGCAACAGATTATCGAGCACAATGCGTAGCAAGCAAGCGTCGCCATGGGCGCGGTCTACTTTGGAAACGATGAAATCCACGCTGCGGCTGGGTTGAAGTCTCGCCAACTCATCTGCAATGGAGTGGGCGATCGCACTGAGATCGACGGGTTCCGATTGCAATACACTGCTGCTAACCCTTGATAGATTGAGCAGATCATCAATCAGTTGGATCATTCGCCTGCCGGAGCCGCGGATGTGCTGCAGCAGTTCCTTGGCCTGGGCGTCGAGCTTGTCGCCGTACTCTTTCAGGAGCACGTAGGTGAACCCATTCAAAGCGTCAACCGGACCGCGCAGATCGTGGGAAACGGAGTAGGAAAAGGCTTCCAGTTCGCGATTTGCCAGCGAGAGTTCACGCGTACGTTGAGTGACGCGATCTTCCAGTTCATCGTGCGCTTTTTGCAGTTCGTCATCGCGTCGCTGAATTTCCGCAAGCATTTGGTTGAAAGCGGTAATCAGCAAGCCGACTTCGTCGGGTTCCTGACTCGGAGCGGCGCGTATCGAGTAGTTTTTGTCCTGGGAAACGGTGGCGGCGACTTTCGCCAGGTCCACGATCGGCTGAGCGACGGATCGTCCGAACAGCGAGGACACTAGCAGCGCCGCAATCAAGGAGAGCAACAAGACGGCGAGAGCAGTGGCGGTATAGCGCTTCAAGCGCTGATCGATTTCCCGGAGGTCGGCTCGAATGTACACGAGTCCCACGGGCTGTCCTTGAAAAACGATAGTACGTACAAGAACCACGTGCGAATTGCCGAGTTTGTAGGTTTCAACTTGCCCTTCCGGAATCGTGGGAAGCGACACGATGAAGCTTGCATCCTCGCCCTGACGCAAGTACTTGGCGAACGGTCTTCGATCGAGTGTAAAAATGCCGGCTGAGGCGATGGAATTCGAGCTCTTAAGGGCGGAAAGTGTATTAGTGGCAGACTGCGGATCAGCGAACAGGATGGCTGACACGCTGGTTGAGCCAATTATGTCTGCTTGCGCCGACAGCGTGCGGATAAGGCTTTGGCGGAATGTAACCTGGTCATAGGTGAAGAAAGCCAGACACGCCAGTGACAAGGCTGCACCGCTCACAAGCATGTTGACTAACGTGAGCTTCCTCAGAATCGAGCGACGGGGCTGCAGAGGCATTATTTTGTTCCTCCGCTTTGGCCGATCACTTTTGTAGCAACCTTCAGAAGCTCGGAACTAAGTCCTATGCCGGCCTCACGCACCGATGAAATATTGACCGCAAACCTGATCCGGTCATCCAAATTGACAAATTCGATCATGCCGCCGCGTTCAGCAAAATGTGGAATATTGCTTACGGTCAACGCTCCCTGATGCCGTATTGCCGGAAGAATGGCAGTGAGTCGCCCTTCTTCAGACGAACTTACAAAGAGGATACGGCAGCTTTCGGTCTCTTGCACGGTGAGAACCGTCCTTGCAACTACCGGACGACCCTCGATCGTTTCTCCTCTAATAGTAGATTTCAAGACCGAGCCAAATGGGTCTTTGCCGAGAACGCAGATTTCGAGCGAATCACCAGCTGCCACAGGTGTATCTGTATTCGAAGGCCACCTGACAAACTTCCCAAAATTAAATAGATATGCAGCCTCCACTTGCAGATCCGTTGGCCGATCGCGTTTGGACTGAGAATAGGCTGGAAGGAGAGCGCAGGAAATGAATGCAAAAACCCTTAACCAGGGAACCGGCCGCTGTGGAATGCGCATACCGTCACCCGCAATCGGCGAAGCGCGACCTTTGGTTCCCGGGCGTTGAAAGACGTTCCGCAAACTCAATGTCTCCAAGCGATCTGTCCGTAGACGCTTCGTTTGATTCCGATTCCTTGAGGTTCGGGATCGCTAATAAATTCGACGTGATGAGGCTGAAATAGATTGCGGCCCACTACGGAGAATTGCAAGTGCTCTCGGGCTTGCCATGCGAAACGAGCGTCGCCGGTGGAGTAGGAGGGGACCACCGGTGTGAGCCCGGGGAGGTCGCTGACAAAGCGGTAGTCGAGGTCGAGATTAAACGCTTTCGAGATATCGAGAGCCGATTGGGCCATTACTTGATGCTTTGGGCTGGATCCCTCCGTAGGTGAGGCCGAGCCAATATCGAGCGATCCTGTCCCTTTTTCCAACTGCATCAGGAGATACGAGTAAGAGGCGCGTAATCGCCAGCGATTGGTGACTTTCCAATCTGGTGCGATCTCACCTCCGGTGGTGGTGCCGACAAGTCCGTTGCCAAAATGAGCCGGGATCAAGATGTGGGGAGGACCAGGATTTGTTTCAATGTAGGGTGCCCCAAGGATGTCCTCACTGAAGAGATCGCCGTAATGATTATAAAAGGACGCCAGATCGAGATAAACATTCTTGGAGATCAAACGGCGGTAGCCGATTTCATATCCGTTTAGTTCCTCGGAGTGAAAATTCGGATTGGCGTTAAATCGAGCTAAGAACGGAAACCCTTCCACGGGGGGCCCGGCGACGCCTAGCAGATAGAAATCTCTTTCGCCGTCCGATGGAGTCCGAAGGGCGTGGGTAAAAGCCGCCCAAAGAGTTTGATGCTGGGTTGGAGTCCACAATAAGCGGCCGCTCGGCTCCCATTGGAGGCCAGTATAGTTCGTCTTCAGCGCTTTGGTTCCAAAGGAAAATGACAGTTTATTAGGAACAAGAGCAATTTCATCCTGCAAGAATGCGGTAAAGAGCAAATCCGTTCGATTGTAGGGGATGAAGACGAGACCGGAAGTTACGACACGGTCGTCACCCTTGCTGGATCGGGCGCCGAGCCCCCAGGAAATCTGCTGGCGTGCAGGAAGCCTAAAGCGTTCCAGAAAATCGACGTCAAAGGTATTTCGAATGTCGCTAAAGTCGGATTCCTGGCGGTTGGTGCGGTCATAATACGCTGAGAGTTGAAGATCATTTCCTTCGCTCAACACTCTTTTCCATTGCATGGTGAGATTTGCCCCAAAAAGAGGGGCGGTGGAGTTGACGATGACGGAGTTCGGAGCGGTATAGCTGGTGACGTCCACGCTCTCGCCGTTTCCCTGATCGTACATGTCGCCATGCAGGCTGAAGCTGTCGCGATTATTCGCGGCCCAATCCACACGAAAGCCGATTTGCGCGTCCCGCCAGCGATCAAAATTGACGTTGTCGGGGTGGTATTCGGGGCCGCGGTCGAAGCCCTTGGCGTACATGCGGTAATCGAAGGTTTTTCCGTCGCCGCCGCCGTAGCGCGTATTGAAAAAGCCTTGATCGACACTTCCGCCGCCTGCGCTCACGTATTCGCCGTGAGTATCCTTGCTGTTTTTTGTGATGATGTTGATGACGCCATTTACGGCGTTTGGACCCCAGATAATTCCGCCCGGACCGCGAATCACTTCGATGCGGTCGATGTCCTCTAGCAGGTAATCCTGAACTTCCCAATAGGTGCCAGCGATAAGGGTGGTGTAAACCGTGCGGCCATCGATCAGGACTAAAACGGAGCGTGACAATCGGCTTCCAAATCCCCGAATACCGATCGACCACTTGCTGCTGTCGATGCGGGCAACTTCCACGCCGGGGGCGAGCCGCAAGGCTTCAGGAATGCTAGAGGCGCCGGATCGCTCGATATCGTCGTGCGTAATGACGTATACGGCGGCTGAGGTGTTCCAAACTTCCTCCGGTTCTTTGGAGGCGGTAGTTACTTTAACGCTCCCCAATTCCTCCAGGCTCAATTGTTTCAGAGGATTGTCGGAGCTTTCTGCCTCTGGTTGAGCGGTTTCAGCCTTAGCGGTCAAGGACAATGCAGAGAGGGCAAGGGAAAACGCCAGGAGAGACACGGAAAGCGCGCGTTGCCAAGCCATAAGTTTCGGCACAGCAATTAGAAATCTGCAGAAGCGCTTACCCATTCAAGCGAGTCCCAAGTGATTTTTAGACTGCGGTACGATACTCAGCGACTACAGAGTAATCACGCCGTCGAATTCCGTGTATTGCGCTCTATGAGCCTCTTGATTTCAGCCAGGAGTTCGTCAGGTTCGACATCGCGCTTCTGCAACCAGGAGTCCACGATGCCGATGGTTTCATCGGGAAGAGCTGCAAAGCCGGACAAAACTAAGATCGGAGTGTTCGGCCGAAGCAGTTTCATTTCACGGGCTACGGACACGCCCTTCATTCCCGGCATCCAGTAATCCAAGATCACAGCATCCACGGAATGGGTCTTGAACACCTGCAGGGCTTCGGGTCCGGTCCGGGCCAACAATACCTCGAAACCCGCAGACTCGAGAACCAGCCGGCGCGAAGTGAGTTGATCTTCGTCATCCTCAGCACAAAGGACGGTCTTCTGCCCGGGTTTGGATTCATGCATGGGTACCGCCTCTTTACCGCTTGATTTCACAAATCGGGAAACTGCTCTAAGCAGAACGTCGGGATCCTGTCCTTTTTGAACGTAGCCATCGATAACGGATAGTAAGCGCTCCGGCAATTTAGCAATTGCGGAAACGACCACCACCGGCATCTTTGGATACTGGAATTTCAGCTTTTCGGCAACTTCATCGCCGTTCATGCCCGGCATGGCGTAATCAAGCAGAACCAGGTTGATGCTCGCGCTCTCCGAAAGAGCGCGCAGTCCGTCTATTCCGGAACAAGCAGTAACTACTTCATATCCGCAGCTTTGCAGAAAGTGTTGCCGAACCGCGAGCGTCTCCGAATCGTCATCGATGCACAGTATCGTAGGGCTGCCATTCCGCATCATTCAGTTTTGTCGTTCACGAAAGGGCTCGACGCAAGAAGCCGATAGATAATTGCAGGGCCTCACAATGCTAGCCATACTGTGTTTAATGTAGGGCAGGTTATTTTGGTTAATTGAATTGATGCGCGGCGTTACCGCTAGGGCCTGCCGTGTTCCTCCCCACGACCCCGGCGCTCCACATCATTATTGTTCTTTGGCAATCAAGTGGTCATAGCCAGACGGATACGATTCGACCCGATTCAACTTTTGCGCGGACACTCTGACACTAAAACTCATCCGCAGGGCTAGACTGCATCCCTTTTTTCTCTCTTGCAAACTTTAATCTCTACACAAAACGAGACTTACTGGATTGAATTTCCTATCATCGTTTTTCCCACTGATTGCACCAGTTGGTGATCGGCGAAAGGACCAAAAAGAAGACGTTCCCCAAGCCCGACCAATTTACCGCGGAAGTGAGTTATTTTTCCGATTGCGTATCAAACGGAAAGCAGCCGGAGCCCTCGGGAAGGGAAGGTCTTGCGGATATTCGAATTGTGCGGGCGATCTATGAATCGGCTCGAACTGGCAAGGTAGTTGAACTGGCAGATTTTGCCAAAAAGGATCGGCCTTCCATGAAGCAAGAGATTGATCGGCCGCCGCACGACAAACCGGGAAGCGGTAAAAGCTAAGGGGCCTTCGGAGGAGTCTGCATAGACGGATCGTTATCCAGACTGAGAGTCATTTCTCCGCGCTTGTCAAAGCCAACGTGAAGCATTTTGTCGTTTCCGCTGGCGAAATCACCAGTTATACTCCCCGTTTTCTCCGTGGCTGGATCCCCGCCGATGACCTTTACCCGCAAACCATGATTCCCTGGCGAAATCTGAACTGCGTGAAATTCATGACCCTGAACGTGATGAAAAAGTCCGAGTCTTTTCTTATCTATTCCTTCCAGTGAGTGGCTGTAGGTTAGCCGGTCATCGACCCATATCGTCAGTTCCGCTTCGGCGAACTTGTGTTCGATCTCAATTTCCAGGGTGGCGGGAACAGATGCGGGAATGGGAGCCGTCGCACTTAAGCTCACAGGCTTGATTTCGGCCGGCAGGGGCTGTGCGCGCGCTTTGACGACTTTTTTCGCGGGGGGTGCGGGAAGAATGGCCGGTGCTGGACGAGCCCCTCTAAGATGAGCGGATGGTGCAGAAGCTGCCAAGACTAGTGTGGTGGGGAGGGCATTCGGAGCATTTTTCGCGACCGGAGGCGCGCTTTGCTTAAGAGTTGCGACCTCTGCCGCCGTCGGAACTGGTATGGGATGCTGTTGAACTTGATGTTGAAGCTGGAGAGTAGATGGCAACGCCTCCGACCTAAACGGACGGCTCACTCGCACGGCAAGAATAAGTATGCCCAACAGCAGCGCCACCGTAAAAACATTCCTGCGGATATTGTCAAAGCGTAAAGAAAGAGCCCGTTCACTTTGCAACGCAATGGAGGTCCCCTTCTTGGGCGTGCCCAACGCTTGGGACGGGGCAGCGGTATGCTTTGTCTTGCTGCGAAGCGGACGGCCTTCTTTTAAATCTTGAATGTCCAAAGCGACTTCCATCCCCCGCTGATATCGCTCCGCTGGGTCTTTCGCCATCGCTTTATCGATGATGTAGTCGAGCCCTTCCGGCAACTTCGTTTCAAGAACAGTGGCAGGAATTGGCTCGCGGTTTACTACTTTGAATGACACTGTGAGGGCGCTATTTCCCTGGAACGGGCGATGGCCGGTGACCATCGTATAAAGGATCACTCCCAATGAAAATAAATCGGAACGTCCATCTACCGCTTCACCATTCAGTTGCTCTGGAGACATGTAAGCAGGGGTGCCCAGGGCTCGCCCGGCGAGAGTGTGGTTAGCAAGATTCAGCTTGGCTACACCGAAGTCGGCTATCTTGGGGTGGCCCTCTTCCGTTATCAGAATATTGGCGGGCTTAAGATCGCGGTGAACCACGCCCTGAGTTTGGGCGCAATCCAGGGCCTCAGCCAATTCGTGCGTGAGTTGAAGGGCTCGCTCCAGAGGCAATTTTCGATCTCCGCCGGTCAGCAACTTGTCGAGAGATTCTCCCCCGACAAATTCCATCACGATGTAAGGTTCGCGCGTTTCTGGTTCCTCACCTACATCGAAAATGGTAACAATGCCAGGGTGAGACAGGCGACCCGCGGCTTCCGCTTCGCGGAAAAAGCGCTCACGATATTCGCGCTCCTCCTCGGCAGGCTGGCCAGCCATCGAAATAGTCTTAACCGCGACGGTGCGGTTGATCTTGGGATCGCGAGCCTTGTACACCACGCCCATGGCTCCGCGGCCAACTTCGCAGAGAATTTCGTAGCGCCCGAAACTTTCGCTCTTGAATTTTGCCATCTTTGCCTATGCCATTTCGGTGAAGATTCCATACGGATACCCTCTGCGAGAGCGGTCGCAGAGCGGCACCCAACTGATGCGCTCATTGTCTCCGGAAACGGTAAATGGTTCCAAGTTACCGACGTGTGCGAATTGATGTGAAGTGGCAAGGTGGGGCCCCAAATCCAGACGTTTTGGGGACGGAGATCGCGCAGGATTCTGAAACCTGGGAGGCAAACAAGAAAAAGGACCCACCGGAAGTGGGTCCCTGTTCAGATCTACGATTCACCTCACTGATAAGTGAAGGTCAGCTCATCGAGGTAGACGTCGTAGGATTGCTGTTTGTCATTTCCATCCATCTGATAGTTGATGGTTACACCCCACCAGCTCGAGGGCGCCGATCCCGGACTGTACGTCCAGTTCAGGTTGTTGGTGACGCCGTTCAGAGTGATTGATTGGTAAAGCAACTGGTTGCTGGAGGTGCGTTCGACCTTGATAGTGAGATGGTTCCAGGCATTGCTGTTAGGAAAGCACGGAATTCCGGTGGGAACCCAGTGGGCACTTTGATTGTCCCACACGTCCCATTCATTGCCGCCAGCGATGCGACATTCATGTCCCCAGATGAAGCCCTTGCTGTCGTAGAACTGATTGATGTCAAACTCGACGGCTTGCGAAAGCGACAAATCCGTTCCGTAGAAGTACACGTCATAAGTAAAGTCGTGAAGGGTTGGAACTAACGTGTGATTCGAGTCTGGCATGCCTTGGGAAGAGAGGGCACCGATGAGATGGTTGTTGTATAGAGCGTCGGAATAGTCGGCCGTGCCGCCAACATTAAATTCGGTGGCGATACTGTCCATGGAAGGGGACTTCACATTCTGGGTCATCCAGAAAGTAATGCCATCGCAAGGAGAAGGCGAGCAGTCAACAAAGTTTGGCGGACCCTGTCCGTATGCCGACCACCCTCCGCTGTGCTGCAGGCTGGAGAACGAACTCCCACCGCCGTTACCGCCGCCACCTCCACTCACGGTGATCTTTACCGGGGTGGTCGCGGCTCCGCCGCACTTGTCCCACTCTTCGACGACAGTGTTGTAGGTTCCAGGGTTGAGGGACAGGTTGTAATTCATGCTAGCCCCATTCACGGTATAGGCCAGTTGGGATGGGGCCGTGTAAATCCCCATCGAAGAGACACCTTCCGCGCAAGTGGTGGTCGCCGTAGCGGTGAAATTTACCGGACTGCCCACTGTGCTGTTATTTGCTGGAGAGCTAACAACCACACCGGAGGAAGAAGTCCCACTGACTGTGACAGTGACTCCCTGGGTCTGGGCGCCGCCACAATTATCCCACGCTTCAACCGTCGTGTTGTAGGTTCCGTCTTTTAGGCTAAGATCGGTATTCATAGAAGAGCCATTCGCGACGTAAGCTAATACGCCTGGTGCAGTATAGATTCCCATGGAGCCAATGCCCTTGGAGCATGAGGTGGTGGCCGAAGCTATATAGTTCACGGCTCCCTGGACGTTCGAGTTGTCGGTGGGGGAGGTGACTGTGACCTTAGCGTAAACAGAGGGCGCGCACACAGCCAACAGGCACACAACTAGCACATTCTTGGACATGCAAGACTTCTCCAGTATGAGTATTTAGCTTCCGGTAATCTGAACCGCTTTGTGAACTGCATCCTCACGCGCGAGCGGGCGCGATCTGGATTTCGGAAGTGGCGAACGGCTCGGTTTCGGCAACGGATTATGAAATTCTTAAGCTTCGCAGGTCAGAATTTCTGTTCCGATAACCTTTCCAAAAACTTTAGAGACCATACCAGAAGTACTGTATTCCCTCCAAGAGAAAACCGTGGATTTTTTACTCGAAAGTACTACCCACGCCTTTTCTTTTGGGGCTGTGGAATCACTTCCAATCTGAGTCAACTTGCAACCCAATGGCGGCGAAACTCAACTAAAGCAAGTCGCAATCGTGTCGCGTGGTTATGTAGGTCACCGTGAATTGAGTTGTGGTCTGGAGTTCAAACTTGGCGCTTCCACAAAGCGTTGCGGCCTCCTCGAAATCGATAGTGCTTATCGCTTCCGTTCTGGTGATTGCGGCGCTCTATTTTGGACGACAGATCTTTATTCCGCTGGCGCTCGCTTTTGTCTTTGGTTTTCTTCTCACGCCAGCGGTCGCTCTGCTCGAAAAAATCAGGATCGGGCGGGTGCCTTCTGTTTTGACAGTCATGCTGCTTTCGTTCGCCCTTGCAGGAACAGTTTCATGGGCGGTGGCGAGGCAACTGGTTGAAATCATCGATGAACTTCCAAGTTACAAGGCCAATCTCGACGCGAAAATCAAGTCCCTTCATGCTTCAAAGAGCGGAACATTAAGTAAGGCGGCGGCTACGGTCCAGGAGTTGAATAAAGAGCTGGCCGCACTTCCCGCAGAAATTTCCTCGGCACATGGCCTGGAAAAAGAGACGAGGGCAGAGCGCGCGACGAAGCCGATATCTGTGCAAGTGGCCGCGCCGGCTTCGAACTTCCTGGAAGATTTGCGTGAGTTGTTGGGTCCTCTGGCCGCTCCGGCGGAAACTGTTGCCATCGCGATCATTTTCACTCTGTTTATGTTGGTGAAGCGTGAGGACCTTCGGAATCGAGCCATTCGCCTTGCGGGACGCGGCAAACTGAACCTCATGACCCAGGCCCTGGATGACGCTGCCAGGCGCTTGAGCCGCTATTTACTCATGCAGTTCCTGGTGAACGCCGGATACGGCCTACTATTTGGGGCAGCGCTGCATTTGGTAGGAATTCCGCATGCCCTCCTTTGGGGGGTGTTTGCCGGAGTCCTGCGCTTCGTTCCTTACGTGGGCCCCCCCGTTGCTGTTGCCATGCCTTTCACTATGGCGCTTGCGGTATTTCCCGGGTGGCACCAAGCGGGTATGACGCTGGGGATCTTTGTTGTTCTCGAATTGGCGGTCTCAAACGTCGTTGAACCTTTACTTTACGGCGCTCACACCGGCATTTCATCGCTTGCCATATTGGTGGCGGCAGTTTTTTGGGCGACCCTATGGGGCCCAGTGGGCTTGATCTTGTCGACCCCGTTGACTGTTTGCCTGACTGTCCTAGGCCGGCATGTTCCTCAGCTGAATTTCTTGGAAGTGGTGCTGGGCGACGAACCTGTCCTACTACCGCAGCAATGCTTCTATCAACGTCTTCTGGCTCTCGACCAGGAGGAGGCTAGAGGGATTGCCGAAGCGCACATCAAGGAAAAGTCTCTGGAAAGTCTCTATGATACCGTCGTTCTGCCCGCGCTCAAGCTGGCGGAGCAGGATCGTCACTCCGATGGTTTTGACGATCGCACTCTCGACTGCATGTTCCAGACAGTTAGGGATCTCATTGAGGATCTTGGCGACCGGGACGCGGAAGAGAGCCATCCAGCAGAAGAAACGTTGAAGGATAAAGTTGCATGCATCCCCGCCAGCGGGGGATCGGATGAGTTGGTTACAGCCATGCTCGCGCAATTGCTTCGGCGTTCAGGATACGAGGTTGGCGAGCTGAGCCCGGGATCGTTGAATACTACGCCGGTGGGAGTATCGCGGAACCCTTACGACGTTATCTACATATCTTCTATTTCACCGTTCGCAGTAGCGCAGGCACGGTCGTTGTGTAGGAAACTCGGTGCGGCCTTTCCCGGAGTCCGGATCGTAGTCGGCTTGTGGAACTTTGAAAACAGTGTAGCTCAGCAAAGACTCGGAGCCGGGTGTTCAGCTTTTGTCGTCAATACTTTGGCAGATGCTCTCGCGCAGGTTCGCCAGAGTGCCGATGTTGCATTAGCCGAGCCTCCCATGGCGGATACCGCTACAGCTATCCATCTTTAGTCACAGGTGAGCGCAACTCGGACGAAGCCATCAATAGCATAAACATACCTGCCCAGCGATGACAATTTCTTTGCGCACATTTTTTGCCACTAAGGCGAC
>Ga0182015_10000506_pt1 | contig 55798 bp, 46 predicted proteins | sample 712P3MmetaG_FD_120478 | JGI IMG/M metagenome (GOLD analysis project Ga0182015, IMG submission 120478) | Permafrost microbial communities from Stordalen Mire, Sweden - 712P3M metaG | ecosystem: Environmental > Terrestrial > Soil > Wetlands > Permafrost | place: Sweden: Stordalen | collected...
CCAGTATTGCTAAGTCCTCCCGGAGATCGAGTTGGTCAGACAGTTCACGAACCGCACTATGCCGCTCTTTAATCTGGTCAACCGCCGAAGGCGTGAGGAGCCATTTCGCGAGTGTCTCCTCGCCCATGCGCGTGCGTGCAGTTGAGAGCAGCTCGAACAAACTCGCGTTGCCAAATAAGTCCAGATCGGCGGCATACACGTGATGAGGGTCGTTGAAGCGTTCGCCCGTCTGCCCGGTACCCGCCCACCGGTCTTCGATTCGAGCCAGCCCATTGTGATAAAACGCGATTGCACGTTTGGCTAAATCTCGTGCTCGCAAGATGCGCGAATGATACGCTGCGATGAAAACGAACAGGATCAGCGGTGCAACCATCCACCAAGGCGTAAGCCGATGCCGCCAGAAGGATTCCCAACCTATAACTGCTGCGACCAAAGCCAGCGACAAACGAACATATCCGAGGCGAATATGAATTTGTTCGTGACGAGCGACACGAGATTCGCGATCTTTGAGACGCTGCTTGTATTCTTCGACCGCCAGCACAGATTGAGAATACATCAGAAGATTCTCGACCACAGCGGAATCGTCTGGGACCGTGGACGGGAGCATTGGCGCAGCTGGGCGTGGCTCGGGCGAACGCTCTGCAAGTGAAGACCTCGCAAAGGGGCGGATGCCGATGCCGCCCGCGTCTGGGCGCTCGCTGCCTACAAAGATTTTCTCACCGTCTGGAAAACGCGGACCCCGACATCTCGATCCTCAAGGAAGCCAAAGCCGACTGCGCGAAGCTGCAATAATGGTCTGGCGGTCGCTCATTCATACTGCTTGCCATCACTTTTCTGCTTCCCGTGCGCTCGCGGGTTCATCGCACAGAGCCTTGATCCGACCAGCCCCCCGCGGTGTTCCCGGCTGACCGCAAACCTCGCAAGTGCGGAAGGACTCGTTTGCGGCGATTTCGATGCGTTGGCGAATGGCTTCATCCCGACGACAGTTCGCGTAAAAGCGCAAGCCGCCAAATTTCTCCTTTACTTGCAGGATCTCAAACTTGGGTCCGGCCGTCCGCTCATTTCCATGACCAACGGTTCCAAGTCCTCGCAGGGCCGCCAAAGGATATCGAACCAGCCGTTGGGTCGTAGCCTGCCAATCTGGGCCGCCCAGATTGGGTGTGCGCAGCCAATTTGACCGATTCCTACCGCTATGTCCAATAACCTCTCGCTATAACGTTAGTCCTGTGGGTTATGACAAATGGCTCCGCGCCGATTCGTCGCACGAAATCCTTGTTGACCAAGCCGATAGGCGGATGCCCAGCTCATTGACAAGGCAGGACTTGCGGAACACAAGATCCGCCCACCAAAGCACCAGAAAATCCTTGGGGGGGACGGCAAATCCGCTGCGTTCCGGTCCCATTTACACCCACCCTGGCTGCTCGCCCGGTCACTGAAACGCTGGTCGGGGAATCGAAGGTTCAACGAATTGACGGCGGCTATGTCATTTCTTTCGAAATGGATAGAACCTCGTCATGCTGTCCTCGACTGCAGCTTGACCCACGAATCACAATCACTTCGCGGACTTATAACTCCCAGGAATAACGTTATAACGAGAAGTGATTAGACAGGATGATCGAAGGGAGCTAATTTTGCGCCACACGCAGCAAATTTTAGCTGCTCCCGGAGAATGCAAAACACCAGCGAAAGAAAAGACGTATACAGCCGCATCACCGCACAGATCGTGGAGTATCTAGAGAAAGGCGTCCGCCCGTGGATACGCCCGTGGAACGCGGAGCACGCTGCTGGCCGGATCACCCGTCCGCTGAGGTACAACGGCCAGGCCTATTCCGGAATCAACGTGCTTTCCCTATGGATGTCGGCACTGGGCCAGAATTTTGCCGCCCCTATTTGGATGACCTTTCGCCAGGCCAGCGAACTAAACGCCCACGTCCGCAAGGGCGAGAAAGGCTCGCTCGTGGTCTATGCCAACGCCATCACTCGCACCGAGCGCGACAACAAGACCGGCGAGGATGTCGAACTCGAAATCCCGTACATGAAAGGCTATACCGTTTTCAACGTCGAGCAGATCGAAGGGCTGCCAGAAATCTACTACGCGAAAGCTACCCCTACGCTTGACCCTGTGGCCCGCATTGATCACGCAGAGGAGTTTTTCGCCAGCATGGCCGCCACGATTAAACACGGCGGAAACCGCGCCTACTATGCGCAGGAACTCGACTACGTGCAGATGCCGCCCTTCGAAGCCTTCCGCGATGCTGAGAGCTACTACTCCACCCTCGCCCATGAATTGACGCACTGGACGAAGCACCCGCAGCGCCTTGATCGCGATTTCGGTCGCAGGAGCTGGGGCGACGAAGGTTACAGCCGCGAGGAACTGGTCGCGGAACTTGGATCTGCTTTCTTGTGCGCCGACCTCGAACTGCACCTCGAACCGCGGGAGGACAGTGCCGCCTATATCGCGGCATGGCTGGAAGTCCTCAGGAACGACAACCGCGCCATTTTTGCGGCAGCCGCGCATGCCCAGCGAGCAGCCGACTACCTCAGGCAGAACGGCGCCGCGCAGGCTCCCAAGATCTGTGCGGGTTAACTTTCGCCTCCCGCAGCCTGTTTTGCCAGTCCGCCGAGGCCTAGCCCAGCGCGTTTGTGAGTGCAATCGCGAATCACTCCGCGGTCCTATGCGACGTTAGAGCGGACGCTGGCGAACAGAGCGACTCTTCGCCTGGCTCCATCATTCCGCCGACATGTGAGGCGTTGGGAGTTATTACGTCGGGAACTTCTTCGGCATGGTCCGCCTTGGCTGTATGCAGGTCCTATTTGGGTATTTATGACGCTAATCCTAGTTTGCGTGGTGGTCGGGGCGCGCGGCGGCGTCTGCCTCTTGCAGTGTCTCAGCATCGAGCCATGTGCCCACAATCTGAATCCGATCAGCGCTCAGTACAAGGCAGCAAACGGTCACAAAGGCGTTAGGATGGGCTTCCGCACTCAGGCTTTGTGACAGCAGGAGGTTCGCGAAGGCGATTGCATCGGTGGACGAAAATCTCATTTGAAGTTCACCGCTATCCTCCTTATTGATTTGTACTGGCCTAAACTCCCGCACTACAGTAGTGCGCGCAATCTTTTTCGCCATGAACTCATCGTTCGATATTCCCGGCATTGGATGACTCCTCTGCTCTTGATCATGTTCGTATATGTACAAGAAAGACAGTTAAGAAAGCACCATAGTAAAGCCCGGTCATGGGCGTCTACCTTCGGAATCGTATCCTCGACCACGGTACGGACGTAAATCAGGGGATCCTTCGCATCGTGGACCTGGGCCGGCAGGCTCAGAAAAGCGCTGAATCGTCCCTTTATCCAATACATCCGTGGCAACAGCGCTAAGTTGGTGGCGTACTCCCCCTTTGTATGTTGTACCGGCCCTACTTCCCAACCGCGAACTGCGGGCTACGCGTCCGCGATATCGGAGAGATAGTCGGCCACTTCTAGCTTTCGGTCCTTGTTAAGCCCAAGGAATTTGGCAACCAATCCTCACTCATCTCAATCAGCTTCAGGGATTCCATCCGCCCCCGAGAAAGGTGGAATGAAGTTCCGACGGGGGCCCCGGCGCGCTCCGCGCCGCGCGTGGTCATCAGAGGGGTCCGCGCCGTGGTTGACAAAACCTGAATAGTCGCCTCTACCCTGACGGCCGCCCTCGCCTGCATGGGCGTTCCTATTGGCTCAAAGAATGTGGGGTCTTCACACGAGCGACACAGGCCGAGAGCCTCGCTCTTGAGTTTGGAGGCTCAGTCCAGTTGGAGATATGGGGAACACTTGAAGTCACTGAGGCGTGAGATTCAGCGCGTAGACAAGGCTGAACTTGCCTTGGCCGAGAGGTGCAAAGCGATTTTCGACCACAGCCAAAAGAATATAAGGCCAACCCCGATGCCTATCGACACCTCGAAAAACCGGTGAAGCGCAACCAATCGACCGCTGCTAGATCGCGGCACGAGCATCACGATCGTAAGAGTAATGCTCGCGTACCGATAAGCGCTTCTCTCAACTCGCCACACGACGCAAAGCAATCCGATTATGAAAGCCGCCACGCCAAACGCCCAAACGTTAGCAGGGAAGTAAACGTCGACCAGGGCGCCAACTGCGGCTCCGATCGCTGTTCCCGCGACATACTGCACAGAAATGGGCAGCGCGGCACTCAGGGTCGACTGCATGACGATTAACGTCGACATGGGTGCCCAGTACTTGTGGCAACCGAAACAGGTGGGCGATCAGGTAAGACACGACTGCCGCTGCTGCAATCTGAGCCGCATATCCCGGCGAGGGTGGATGATCTTTGGCGATGATCCATGCACCGAGTTGCTCGTGAATGCCCGGATTCTTGACCATCGTCTCGGGCTGACGCATTAGCCTCTGGGAACGACAATCAGCACAAATAGCAATGGGAGATAAATGATGGACGCGGCAAGTAGCCGGCGTGCGGCCGAGCCTGATTTATTAAGCACGAACTGTGTTCCGTAGTAGAGAAATCCAAAACTCAAGAACAAGGCTCCGATCCAGTAAAAGGTGCGCGACGCACCTGCCCAGCCTGCAAGTAGACTCAAGGGCGCCAAGGCCAAGAGCGGCAGCAGGGTTTGCCAATTCACGAAACGGGCTCTGGCGCTGCCATCATGAGGCAAGATCAAGTAGCCGGCGCGATCATAGTCCTGGCGGTACATCCAGGCGATAGCCATAAAGTGTGGGAATTGCCAGAGAAAAAGCAGTCCATAGAGAGTCCAGGCCTGAAGGGTGAGATTTCCTGATGCTGCGGCCCAGCCGATCAGAGGAGGCATGGCGCCCGGAAAGGCCCCAACCAGCGTACATAGCGGTGTTCTTCGTTTCAGCGGGGTGTACACGAACAGGTAGGTCAGCAACGTCAAAGTTGCGAGCATACTCGCGAGCAGGTTGACAGCTGTCGCGAGATAGATGCTGCCAGTCATTGCCAATGCTGTTCCGAAAGCCAAGACTGCAGACGGTCTGAGACGGCCGGCGGCGGCCGGACGCCGGGCGGTTCGGCTCATTTGCGCGTCGAACTTTCGTTCGAGGTATTGGTTTAGCGACCCGGTCCCACTTGCCACCAGCAACGTTCCGAGCAAAGTGTTGAATAGCCCTGCGAATGAAAACCGCCCATCACGTGCCGAAGCCAGATAAAACCCTACGAAAGTTGTGATCAAGATCAGGAAGTTCACTTCTGGCTTCGTGAGTGCCCAGTAGTCTGAGAGCAGCGTGGATCTCCCAAAATGGCGCGCTTCGACCGCAGTGGAAGAAAACTCGGTAAGTGCGGACCGGTCTGACATTTCAGACCGCCTCCATCCTGTGCGGATCCGTGCGCCGTGCTGCAACGCCTCGCGAGTCGAATTGCGGAATCGCGAGCTCTTCCGATCGATGGGGCGAGAGTAAACGCGCGGTGAAGACTGCCCCGGCGATTAAGTAGACGACTGTAACGCAAGTCCACATCAACGCACCGGCGCATTGCTGGTCTTCTAGAGCAGAGAGGCCAAAGGAGCGGGGGGCAGACAAAAACACTGGGTAAACCACCCGATCGCAGAACACCAGAAATCCCGAAAGAATATCGCATGGCAAGGTAGCCAGAAACAGATACAAGAGTATGGACGATTCTGGCCATTTCCAGCGATTCGACAATGGCCGGACGACCGGCGACCAGAATAGAAGACCCGCTGCAAGGAAGGATGCTTGCTCCGCCCCATGCCACACCTGCGATCGCAGGCCGAGCATAAACACCGAAGGAATATGCCACACAACTAACGTGCCTGCCGCGGCAAACCAGCAAAGTGCCGGATGCGTCACCACGTTTGCCAATGGCTGCATCGATTCTGATCGCAAACCGATCGCTAGTAGGAATCGCTGTAACAAGCCAAGCGCCAGCGGCCTTCTAGGCATGCCAAGCAAAATCAGAGGAGGCGCAAGCGTCATGAGAAGAAGGTGCTGAACCATGTGCGCTGTCAGCATCTCATGATCGAGTGCAGACAGAGGAGAAGCCGTTGCAGTCCAGATGAACAAGAGACCGGATACAAAACTGCCGGCGCGCCAACCCTCAAAGTTCCCGCGGTCCCTGCGAATACCGAGCCATCCACGCAAGTAGAGCAAAGCGGCGAAAATCAGGGCACTCGAGATCCAGAACGACTCGGACGCGCCGTGATGAATGTGCGAGATCATCGGCAGCCTATGGTTGAGTCCCGGACTTTTGCGGTTGGTCGTCGGTAAGTACCAGGTCCCTTGCCGCATCGCGAGCCGGACGTTGTGTTGTTGGATGCAGGGTCTCAAGGAAAGCTACGAGCGCGGTAGTCTCTGCCGGACTCAAGTTGTTGCCATAAGCAGGCATGTTGCCGCCGCCTTGAATTACCTGCCGAATGAGTTGGTCCTGCGTCAGCCGCACGGCAACGCTATCTAGGGTCGGTCCCCTTTGTCCGCCCGTGCTTCCGAGAGAGTGGCAGTTGCGACATTGCTTGACCTGAAATACGAGCGCACCTTGGCGCTCAAGCGCGGTCGTGCCGTGAATGTAGCGGCCAGGTACCGGATCGCCGCTCCAGGCGTTCATGTGCGGACTCCAGGGCGTGAACTGCGCCATGCGAGTGAAGGTGCCGAGCGTGATCGCAATCATCAGCACGGTGATAACCGCAATGGGACGGCGCTTCCAGCTTTTTTCTCCTTCTCCGGAAAGAAACGGGAGAAGAATTAAGCCAAGAATTACCAAAGGCGGGCAGATGAGAAGGAACGGCGTCTCAAGAGATGGAGGAAGAAGTGAAAGTAGCGCATAGAGCCACAGGAAAAAGTAATCGGGCTTCGGTGCGGTTTGGATGATTGTCGGGTCAGGCTGGCCAGTCGGGCCGAACGGACCAAAATAGAAGGCGCATGCGGCGACTGCAAGAATGATGAACGCCGCAAAGAACATGTCTTTCCAGATCGCGTAGGGGACAAATGGAGCGCCATCCTTCCTCGTTAAAGCGTGATACTCGGCCTCATAGGTCGCTCGCTTTACGATGCGTCCCGGCATCGGCCATTCGTTGATACCCAGCTTCAACACCATCAACACGTGGAGGCCGACGAACCCGATCAGCAGCCCGGGAATTACGAATACGTGCAAAGCAAAAAACCGGGAGAGAGTTGCACCTGCGATGATGGGGCCGCCCAGCATTAGCTTCACGATAAAAGGACCGAGGATGGGAACACGGCTGGCAATCGACGCTCCGATTCCCAGCCCCCAGTAGGCGTCCTGATCGAAGCGCAAGACTTGACCGCTAAATGCCATGCCAAGAGTCATCAACAACAGAAATACGCCGATAATCCAAGTCAGTTCGCGGGGAAATTTGTACGCTCCAAAGAGAAACACCTGCACCATATGAATCAGGACGACGGCGACCATGAAGTTGGAGCCCCATCCGTGCATGGCGCGAATGAACCAGCCAAGAGCGACCTGATGATTCAGGGCCTGCAGGCTGCTCCATGCTTCGCCGGCCGAGGGTACATAAATAAGCGCCAATAGAATTCCGGTGACCAGTTGCAGAATAAATACGGTGAGAGCGGCGCTGCCAAAGACGTAGAACCAGCTCGCTGTGTTGCGCGGTACGGGATGTTCCACGGCCTCACGAATCGGTGCCGCGAGTTGCAAACGATGATCGAACCATTCGCCGATCTTCTTGATCACGCGCATGGCGGTTTCTCCGAACTCAGACTTGCCACTGGATCGCCGGGGGTTGGCAGCTGTCCGGCGTCAATCGTGAGCACTCCTTTTTCGATTTTGTATGGATATTCAAAGAGCCCGCGTTCCGGTGGCCCGGATGCGCGCGATCCATCCCGGTAATACGCACCGCCATGACAGGGACACATAAAAAGACCAGATTGCGGGAACCAGCGGACGGGGCAGCCGAGGTGGGCACAGTTGATGGCAAATACCTGAAATTGATCGCCCGCGACGCGGCGCACCCAGCACGCTGTATCTACGGTCTTTCCATCGGTTGGCATGACCAGGGGATTGCGAAAGGTAGCCAGCCGCGTCTCTCCCTCAGGAAACTGACCGACGTCTCCCAGGCCCACCCACGAAAGATAGCCATTCCCGCGACCACGAGTGATGGAGGAAAAAAGAAAACGTGCGACCGGCAGAGCCAACACGAGCGCAGCGACTCCGTTGAACAAAATTCCCAGCTTCATGAAGAATCCCCGTCGCGAAAGGCTGGCTTCAGCGGGCGGGCCCGTCACAGGCTTAGTCGACATCTCATCTCTCCGAGTGTTGCGCGTAGTTTAAAGCGGAATAAGGCTGCCCCGGATTTTGCGCACGCCGAGATGCCAGCCAAGCCACTACATCTGTGATTTCCTGGTCGGTCATTGGATGTCCGGGGACATTGCCGCGCCAGTCGGGTGCACCCAATTCCGGCCTGCCAGTGATCACGATCGTGCGCAGTGCCTGATCACTGACCAGCGCCAGGAAAGAATCATTCGTGATAGCGCTTCCCTTGGGTGTTCCCCCGCCTTCAGAACCGTGGCAGGATGCGCAGTAGGTTCCAAAGACGAGTTGGCCGTGATCGACATTCCCGGCGGCTTTTGCCGCGTATGAGGGTGGATTGGCTCCATCGAGAACTTGTTTGCGCCCCCAGCGAGAAAAGATCCCACTCGTGATCACCTCGATCTGCTGCTCGGTCAGCATTCCCCCGGCAAGCTGCGCGAACGCGGGCATCGATGTTCCGCGGACACCGTTGGCGACAATGGTGCGCATTTTGGTTTCATCGATGACAGCCAGATACACCGGATTGGTTAGGGAAATCGACGCTCCTCCACGGCCTTGCGCGCCGTGGCAGCCAGCACAGTTTTGCGCGTAGAGAGTGTCGAAGTCCAAAACCTGGCTCGGGGCAACCGATTCCGAGTTGGTTTGCGGTTCACCATTCGAAGTGCTGCAAGCCGCGAGCATCATTAAGCTGGCGAGGACCGCGACCGCAGGGAGAGTTCTGATCCGCTCTACCTTCATCAGTGGTTCTCCCCGCTCTCTCGCGGTGGCATGATTCCCGGAGCCTCAATTCCTGCCCGTAGAGCAAACGAAATATTTTCGCGGGTAGGAAAGCTCGGCTGGCGCACGACCACAAATCCAGCGACGACTCCGAAAGCTACTTGCGAAGCGATGAACCAGGGCCAATCAATGCGACTCGCGAGCAATGGATTCAGCAGTCCCAGCATTGTGTACAGTAGCCCTGACCACAGCGCCGGGGCGATGAACCCTCCCAGCAAAATCGGACGGCGCGGGAACATGGGCAACATCGCGCCATAGAGCACCCCCACAAAGATCGACACAACGCCGTGCAGCACAAAGGCAATCGCGAAAGCATCCGCATGAAATGAATTCAGCTGGGCGGGAACGAGTCTTAAGGATTCCCGATAAGCAACTGCGGCCAGCAGGTTGATCGGATACCAGATACTGCCGACCTTCAGCACGCCGTAGGCGCACGCCAATATTGCCATTGCGATGGAGCCCGCCAATCCTCCCTTCACACCTGCCGAGATCGGATAGGTGCGGACCGGGAGCCAAGCGCGCAATTGGTCGGGAAGAATCGGTAGCCGATCCACGACTCGCCGAGCAGTCGTTAAGCGAATGTCTTCGGGCACAACCGGCACGATTGGTACAACTTCTTCATGCGCGTACGGAAAAACTTCACGGAACCAGCCGACAGAGCCTGCCAGCGACAGCAGTGCGCCAAGACAGCTGACTGAGGTGCTCGTCACAAGGCCCGCGAATAGTAGAGCCACACCAATTGCCAAAATGAATGGCCACGCGGTTGGCGCGGGGACTTCAATCTCGCGCGGAGCACGAGTCTCGTTCAATGGCTCTGTCGCGGATCGGGTTGCCATATATTCCTCAGCGTCCAAGAAGGTAAACTACGGTGAAAACTACAACCCATACGGCATCGACGAAATGCCAGTACATCGAAAGCACTTCGATACGACCAGACTGCTTCACTGAGACGCGTCCAGCCAGACCGAACACCGCGACGATCGCGAGCATGATCAGACCTGCGGTGACGTGAAAGGCGTGCAGGCCGACCAGCGAGTAATACGTTGTTCCGAACAGATTGGTCGAGATGGTTAGTCCATGTTCGTAGATCAGGCGGTGCCATTCCTGCGCCGTTCCGTAGAGGAACAGGCCGCCAAGAGTAATCGTGAGCAACCACAATCCAAGGAATGCAAATGTAATGCTGCGCGCCAGACATTTCGCCGCGAAATGAATGGTCAAGCTGCTGGACAACAAGCAGATCGTGTAGAAGATCGGTGTCTCAAGCACTTCTCGCGGCGTTGGTCCCGTGATGCTTTTGCCCAAATAAAAGAGATAGGCGACGACAAATATCGTGAAGATCGCCGACTCGGCGATGATGAGACCGGCCATCGCGACTTTCCCGCGCGAGGGTAGGTCCCACGCGGCTGGTCTATTCGGAAATGAAGTTGTTGCTGCGCTCATATGCTTTCTTCTTCACTCGTAGCGGCTATCAGGATCTTCCGGATGCTTCAGGTCCCACAAGGGACGGCGACTCGATACCGTCGGAACTGTTGCAAAGTTATACGCAGGGGGCGGTGAACTGACCGACCATTCCAGTGTCCACGCGTCCCAGGGATCGTTACCGGCCTTCGCTCCCTTGAAATAAGAAACGATGAGGTTGGCAACGAACACCAGAATCGCAACCGCTTGAATAAATGCGCCGATGGAAACGATCAAGTTCAAGGTGTCCCAGCCACGGCCCGGCTCATAGGTGTAGATTCGCCGTGGCATCCCTAGAATGCCCGGAATGTGCATCACGTCGAACGTCAGGTGAAAGCCAATGAGGAAGAGCCAGAAATGCCATTGGCCAAGGCGTTCACTCAGCATTCGACCGGTCATTTTCGGGTACCAGTAATAAAACGCGCCAAAGAGCGCGAACAGAATTCCTCCTACGATCACGTAGTGAAAGTGCGCCACGACAAAGTAAGAAAGGCTCAGCTGCCAATCGAACGGCGAACAGGCCATCATGATGCCGGTCAAGCCGGCGATGAGAAATTGGAATAGAAATGCGATGCTGAACAGCATCGCGGTTTTGAATTGAATCCTGCCGCCCCACATCGTGCCGATCCAGTTGAAAATCTTGATTCCGGTGGGAACGCCGACTGCCATCGTGGTGAGAGTAAAAAAGCTGTTGGCGTAGGAGTTCATTCCGATGGTGAACATATGGTGCGCCCAGACGCTCATGCTGACGAACGCGATGCACACGGTTGCGGCGACCATCACGGGATACCCGAAAATCGGTTTGCGCGAAAAGACGGGAATGATTTCCGACATGAAGGCAAAACAAGGAATGATCAGAATGTAGACTTCCGGATGTCCAAAGATCCAAAAGAAATGCATCCAGAGGACTGCCGATCCGCCAGCCTGGGTATCGAAGAAATGGCCGCCCAGGTAGCGATCGATGAGCAGCATGATTTGAGCGGCCGATAAGGGGGTAATCGCAAGCAAAACCATTCCTGCCATGACAAGGTTCAGCCACGCCAGCAGGGGCATACGATTGAGCTTCATACCCGGGCATCGCAGGCACAGAATTGTCGCAATAATATTGATCGCGGTTCCAATGCTTCCAAAGCCGGAGACGAGCAGCGCTAGCGTCCAATAGTCGGAACTATGACCAGGCGAGAAGGCTCGGGCGCCCAATGGCGCGTACGACCACCAACCCACGTCCGGTGCGTTTCCGGCGCCGTACAAGCCGCTTCCTCCGAGAAAGCTGAAATAAAGAAGAAGTCCTCCCAGAAACGACAGCCAAAAACTGAAGGCATTCAAGCGCGGAAAAGCCATATCGCGAGCACCGATCATCAAGGGCACCAGGTAATTGGCAAATCCGAACAAGACGGGCATGGCCACAAAGAAAATCATGGTCGTCCCATGCATGGTGAACATGCGGTTGAAGACTTCCGGAGAAACGAAGTTGTTGTGCGAATGCATCAGCTGGATGCGGATGATGAGCGCTTCGACTCCACCGATCACGAGAAACAATAGAGCCGAGACGATGTAGAGAATCCCGAGCCTTTTGTGATCGACAGTGGTTAGCCACTGATGAAGCTCGTCGACCCAAGGCCTGGCTTCTGTTTGGCCGACGGGAACGGTGATCACATTGGATGACATAATCAGCTTTCCAAGCGTTCTAGTGCAGCGTTTCCATGTAACTCACGACGGCATCCAAATCCGCGTCGCTCAGCTTCATGGCGGGCATCAGCGACCCGGGTTTGATTGCGCTGGGGTTCTGAATCCAAAGACGGAGGTTGTCGTGAGTGTTTTCAGCAGCGCCCGCTGCAATTGTGGCGCGACTCATCAAATGGGTCAGGTCAGGGCCAAAGCGTCCGTCCGCTGGAGTTCCGCCCACCGCATGGCAGTTCATGCAAGCATTACGTTCAAACACTTGCCTGCCAGCGATGACGCCTGCGTCTTCGACTGCGGGTTTCTGTTGGGCGTGCACCCAGGCACCGAAATCGTCCGCCCCTTCCACCGAAACGCGGAGGAGCATCTTGGCGTGCTGTGTTCCGCAATACTGTGCGCACTGACCCATGAAAACTCCCGTGCGCTGCGGGTCCATCCACATCCTGTTGGGATGGTTTGGAATGAGGTCCGTCTTGCCTGCAAGCTCCGGCACCCAGAAGCTGTGGTCGGTGTCGACCGAGAGCAATTGCAGGAAGGTTGGCGTCGGATGATCAGGCTCGCTCACCGGAATGTGCAGTTCGTTGGCGGTGACGATCCCCAGCTTCGGATAGCGAAATTCCCACCAGTATTGATGACCAATCGCGATCACATCGAGAGCCCCCGCCGGCTCGGGGGCATCCTGAACCGCGTGGATCACTCGCGCGGTGGCCAGAAACAGAACGACCACGATCAGAATGGGGATGATTGTCCATGCCAGCTCAATTTGCATGCTTCCATAGACCTGAGCCGGTTCACGGCCACCGTCGGTTGCTCGTCCACGAAACCTAACGACAGAGTAAAGCAGTAATGCAAAGACCACGAGAAAGATGATTCCGGTAATGACAAGCACAAAGACCGATACGTCAGCGATTGACTTGGCAGGCGTTGAGGCGGGAGAAAAAATGCTCGTGCCTTGGCCAGTCGAACCGCCGGGCCCGACCGCCCAAAGTGGCGTAGCCGACCAAAGCAGAAGAAGTGCGATATGCCAGCCGCATTCCAAGCTAGATTTCATCCTCAGCGTCAACATTTACCTTCTTCCGTTCAAAACAAAACCGCTTCTGCGAAGGCGGACCTCACCTGGCCGATCTTTTCCGTGGATGATACTCCAACTCCGATCTCACCGCCATCAGATCGAGAGCAAGCGCGCTACCAAACGGATCGCTCAACGTGGTCCTCGCACGACGCTACGAGCAGCCCGAACACTACCAATTCGGTTACTCACCTCGCGCGGTGACCAATACATCAGGAAGGGTAGTGTCATAACTTTGCCTCTTGCGTCAAGTGTCATCCGTGTCGTCACGCAATCGCAGGCATGAACGTCGGCCCGGTGCAGAATCAGGTGTGGCTGGGTTCTGTGAATTCTTGGCAGGCTAATTGCATCCAAGCCGATGGCTATCTCGGGATCGAGCAAGGAGTGTTTCGCGAATGGGAAAAAAAAGAGTAGCGGATCTCGTGACTCAGGTCCTGACTGAAGCCGGTGTTCGCAGGATCTATGGAGTTCCTGGTGACTCGCTTAACGGCATCACCGACTCGATTCGCCAGAGAAAGGATATACAGTGGATCCATGTGCGACACGAGGAGACGGCGGCTTTCGCCGCTGGAGCCGAAGCCCATCTGACCGGAAGCTTGGCCGTGTGTGCCGGGAGTTGCGGCCCCGGCAACCTTCACCTGATTAACGGGCTTTATGATTGCCAGCGCAGCCGGGTTCCCGTGCTCGCGATCGCGGCACAGATTCCGAGCGCCGAATTGGGCAGCTCATATTTCCAGGAAACCCGTCCTGAGCATCTATTCGCACAATGCAGCCATTACTGTGAATTAGTGTCGAACGTTGATCAGATGCCGCGGGTGCTCGAAATCGCGATGCAAACCGCGATTTCCAAGCGCGGTGTTTCGGTTATCGCTATACCCGGTGACATCGCCATGAAAGAGGCTGTCATCGATCACCCCCGGGTGCACTACCATGAACCGTCGCCAACGGTTTGCCCCTCCGAAGAGGAACTCAACGTACTCGCGGACCTTCTGAATCGGGCGAAAAAGATCACTATTTTCGGGGGTGCCGGTTGCGCGGGAGCTCACGCGGAGCTGATCGAGTTCGCCGGCAAACTCCAGGCGCCAATCCTGCACGCCTATCGCGGGAAAGAATTCATCGAGTATGACAATCCATTCGACGTCGGCATGACCGGGCTCCTCGGCTTTTCTTCCGGCTACTTCGCCATGATGGATTGCGACGTGTTGGTGATGCTCGGCACTGACTTCCCCTATCAGCCGTTCTACCCCAAGGACGCAACCATCGTACAGATCGATCTTCGTGGAGAACAGATCGGCCGCCGCACCAAAGTTGACTTCGGCTGTGTTGGAGACATAAAGACCACGCTTCAGGCGTTGCTGCCGAAGCTGTCGCAAAATTCATCCGAGAACCATTTGAAGGAAAGCGTTGCGCATTATCGCAAAACGCGCAAAAGTCTAGACGAGTTGGCGACCGGGCATCCCGGTCAAAAACCCATTCACCCGCAATATGTCACGCGCGTGCTCGATCAACTCGCAGCCGAAGATGCGATTTTCATGTGTGACGTAGGAACTCCAGTGATCTGGGCCGCGCGCTATCTCACGATGAACGGCCGTCGCAGACTGCTCGGTTCGTTCAACCATGGTTCGATGGCAAATTCACTTCCCCAGGCAATCGGAGCGCAGGCTACCTATCCTGACCGTCAAGTGATCACCTTGTCGGGGGATGGTGGCCTTTCGATGCTGATGGGCGATCTGCTCACCCTAAAGCAACACGACCTGCCCGTAAAGATGATCGTGTACAAGAATGACTCGCTGGCCTTTGTCGAGCTGGAAATGAAGTCCGCCGGTGTTCTGAACTTCGGCACCGATTTGCGCAATCCAGACTTCGCAAGAATTGCGCAGGGGGCAGGACTTCTCGGACTGAAAGCCGAAACTGCGGAACAGGTGGAACCCGCAATCGCAGAAGCGCTTAAATACGATGGTCCGGCGTTGGTTGAAATCCCCACAGCTCGACAGGAACTCGCCATGCCGCCGACGATCACCTATGAGGAAGCAAAGGGTTTCAGCCTCTTCATGCTGAGAGCCATCCTCAACGGACGCGGGGACGAGATCATCGATCTCGCTAAGGAAAATCTGCTTCGGTAATCAAGCTCCGCGCTCTCTCTTGGGTTGGCACTCAACCGCGGGAACTAGGCTCGGCTACATCTGGATGGAGCGTAGTTTGTGGCCGCGAATCTCATGGCAGCCGAATTGCACGGGCTCAGCGGTAGGCTGAGTCTATACCCGACCTAAACGGCAGGACTGAATTGCGCGGTACCGATACCAGGTCCACAAAGAATTCGGGAGGATTTGATGTCCAAGAAAGTTGCAGACGTATTGTGGGAGATGCTGGCGAAGGCTGGAGTCAAGCGCTGTTATGGAATCGTCGGAGACGCTCTGAATCCTGTCGTGGACGCACTGCGCCGAAATGGCACAATCGAGTTTATTCCCGTTCATCACGAGGAATACGGAGTGTTTGCCGCGGTCGCGGAGGCTTATTTCACCGGTAACCCAGTGGTGGTATGCGGAACGGCAGGGCCTGGGGTTGTCCATTTATTCAACGGATTGATGGACGCACGGAAAGAAGGAGCTCCAATTATCGCGATCGCCGGGGATGTAGAGTCGAGCATTATTGACACATCTGCGCTCGAGGAACTGAATCCGTACAAGTTTTTCGAGGCGGCTTCTCTCTACACCGCGCGGCTGGTTAATCCGGAACAGGCCCGCGCGGTCATCAGCACCGCCATCGTCACGGCTGTTCTCGAGAAGGGTCCCACCGTTCTTGCCATACCTGGCGATGTCGCGGCCGCCGATGCTCGAGACCAACCTACCGACTTCACGATTGCAGCCCCGGCTATCCTGAGACCTTCCGATACAGACTTCGAAAAATTGGTGAGGATGATCGATGAAGCGAAAACGGTGGCGATTTTTGGTGGCGACGGTTGCAGAGAAGGGCGCGACGAAGTGGTTGAACTGGCGTCCAAGCTGAAGGCCCCCGTCGGCTATGCCTTCCGCGGGAAGCAATGGCTGGAGCATGATAATCCTAACGCCGTTGGCATGACGGGGCTGATCGGTTACGGGGGAGCGTACAACGCAATTAATGAAGCCGACCTTTTGCTCCTGCTGGGCACTGATTTTCCGTTCTCCGAATTTCTTCCCGGCGCCAAAGTGAAAAAGGTTCAGATTGACAAGAACCCGAAGCACATCGGCCGCCGTACAGCGCTGGATCTCGGCCTTGTCGGCGATATCAAGTCGACGATCAGTGCATTGATTCCAGCCGTGAAGGAAAAGACAGATGGACAGTTTCTGGCGAAGCAGATTGCGCACACCGAATCCTTCCACAAACTGCTGCAGCACTACGTTGAGAAGGGACCGGGGATAAAACCGATACGTCCTGAATTCCTCGCTGCGACGCTCAGCGAACTCGCTTCGGATGACGCAATGTTCTTTGCGGACACCGGTACGGCCTGTATCTGGCTTGCGAGACATATCTACGGTGGAAAAAATCGCAGGCTCTTTGGTTCGTTCTCGTGGGCCTCCATGGCCAACGCTGCACCAAACGCGTTCGGATGTGCTCTGGCATATCCCGGCAGGCAGTGCATCGCACTGTGCGGGGACGGAGGCTTTACCATGGGGGGAATTGGCGATCTGCTGACGCAGGTGGAACGACGAACTCCCGTCGTTCAAGTCATTCTCAACAACGAGAAGTTCGATTTCGTCCACATCGAACAACAAGAGGCCGGCTTTATTCCGTTTGGTGTGGAGTTCAAGAATCCTAATTTCGCCAAGGTTGCTGAGGCAATGGGCGCGAAAGGAATTCGTATCGAGGAACCCGGGGACGTGCGAGAAGGTCTGGGTGAAGCTCTCGCGTACAAGGATGGCCCTGTCGTTGTCGACGCAGTCGTAGATCCCCTGGCGCTTGCCATGCCGTCCCATTCCCCTTTCCACACCGTCAAGGGGTTCACCCTCAGTTTCGCCAAGCAGGTGCTGAGCGGCAGGCTGGATACGGTGATCAAGGAGATGAAGCGAAACGTGGGAATCGTCTGAGCCTTGCGGCCGGGTAGAGCCTTCCTCTGGGTAGGGTGTTGTTCCGCGCCCTTAAGCGGTTGCTCTGGCAACTATCGGAACGCAGCCGAACAGCTTTTCATCGCCCGCGCCGCGTAGAAAGAAAAGGATACGTCGGACATGACCAAACCCATTGTGGTGGTAACCACCCGTTATCCGAAAGAAGTTGAAGACCGTATCGAGCGCGATTATGACGCCCGACGAAACCTGGACCAGTTTCCTTTCAGCCAGGAGAAACTGCTATCCGCGGCCGAGGGAGCGGACGCCTTGTTTATCACACCGGCAGACCGGTTAGACTCTGGGTTTTTCCAGAAAGTTTCGTCCACCGTAAAAATCATCGTCACGTACTCGGTAGGTTTTGAGCATATCGATCTGGAGGCCGCTGCTCGCAGGAAAATTCCAGTCGCCTATACCCCTGGTGCCAACAGTGAAGCCACGGCCGACATCGCCATGCTGCTTATACTGGGTGCTTCGCGGCGGGCTTACGAAGCTCAGGAACTGGTACGAACAGGAGCGTGGAAGCCCATGAGCCCGGACATGCTCCTGGGATGGCAAGTCGGTGGCAAAATCCTCGGCATTTTGGGAATGGGACACGTGGGACAAGCCGTGGCGCGTCGAGCGCGAGGATTCGGAATGAAGATTCACTATTGCAACGCTTCGAAGCTGCCTGGGGAAATCGCAGGCGATGCCATCTACCACGAGGATCCGTCGGATCTGCTTCGCGTAAGCCAGTTCTTGAGCTTGCACGCCCCGGAGACTCCTCAGACTCGCCATTTCTTGAACTCCAAAACCATAAGCCTTCTGCCCCCCGGGGCTATCGTGGTGAACACCGCTCGCGGCGGATTGGTGGTCGACGACGACCTCATCGCTGCTCTCCAGAGCGGGCGTGTGGCCGCTGCCGGGCTCGACGTATTTGAAGGTGAGCCGAAACTTCACCCGGGATATGTTTCGCTGAAAAACACATTTCTATTGCCACATATTGGCAGCGCCACGATCGAAACCCGTACAGCCATGGGCATGCTAGCCCTGGACAATGTGGAGGCGGTGCTGAACGGTAGGCCAGCGCCGACCCTCGTCTAGCCCTAGTCGCAGCCGGGAATCGTCTGAGGCACATCTAGGACGAAAGCAATGAGTGAACGCAGGACGGTAGTTGTCATCGGCGGGGGGTTTGGTGGGCTTTCTGCCGCCCAGCACTTGCGCTCGAACTTGGTTGACGTGACGGTTATCGATCGTCGGAACTATCACCTTTTCCAGCCTCTGCTATACCAGGTCGCGACGGGTTCGCTGTCGCCGGGAGAGATCGCCTCCCCGCTTCGCAGCGTTCTGAGCCGCCAGAAAAATACTCGTGTCTGGCTGGAAACCGTCGTGGATGTGGATCCTGATCTCAAACATGTCATTCTCGCCGACGGGACCGTCGTTGCTTACGATTCATTGATCATCGCCGCGGGATCTGAGACATCCTACTTTGGCCACAACGATTGGCAACAGTGGGCTCCCGGTCTGAAGAGCATTGAAGAGGCCACGACGATCCGACATAAAATTCTGTATGCGTTCGAAGTGGCCGAGCGTATCCCGGATCTCGAGCAGCGCCGCGCCTGGCTCACATTCGTCATTGTGGGAGCAGGGCCGACCGGCGTGGAACTTTCCGGCGCCATCGCCGAGATCGCGCGCCAAACCCTGAAGAACGACTTCCGCTCTATCAACCCGGAAGAAGCGCAGATCATATTGATGGATGGTGCCCCTCGGGTCCTGAGGCCGTTTCCAGAATACCTGTCTGAAAAAGCAAACCGTTCGCTTACCAGCCTGGGCGTCCAGGTGCGGTGCGGCGTAATGGTGAAACACGTGAACGAAGAGGGTTTGACGATTGAGTCCGAAAAGGGAGCCGATTCGATCGCCGCTAAGACAGTGATCTGGGCTGGCGGAATCTCCGCGTCGCCACTTGGGAGAATCCTGGCTAGCCGCACGAACGCCGAGACCGACAAGGGGGGAAGAGTCAAAGTAAAACCGGACCTGACGATTCCGAACTATCCGGACATCTACGTAATCGGCGATCTGGCTTCAGCGACGGATGAGAAGGGAAGACCTTTGCCCGGACTGGCCCAGGTAGCGATGCAAGGCGGACAATATGCGGCGACTGCAATCCTGCGAAAGGTGAAAGGCCAGCAGGAGCTTCCCCCCTTTCATTACTTCGACAAGGGGACCTTGGCTGTGATTGGCCGTGCAGCCGCAGTGGCCGACGTTTTCGGTGCCCGTCTTTCGGGATTTATTGCCTGGCTGGTATGGGTCTTCATCCACCTTATGTATTTGGTGACTTTTCAAAGTCGTGTTCTAGTCTTTATTCAATGGGCAATCCAGGATCTGACATTCAGCCGTGGGGCCCGATTAATCACCGGCGCGGCTCCCACCGACTTCAATTTCACCAAGGAACTGGCTGACGTACACGCTGCGCGAGAGATCAAACCTGAACCCTTGAATGTGCCGCATTGACCGTTCTGACTCTCATCCCGATCGAGGCCGATCGCCCAAGGCGTCTCGCGACGGTCAGGAACCGCGGGCCTGTCTTTGAGAGCCGTGCCAGACTAGGCGGCGCGGCTTCCAGATCGCATCATCCGATACAATCTATGGCGACCTGGCCAACCGAGCCGGCACTGCAAGCAGAGGTTTGTGACATAGTGTTTTCACCGTACTTTTGATAGGGGCACGGGGAAATGAGTGCGCAAGACGTAGTGACCGTATTCATCGTCGATGATGATGCTGACGTGCGTGAGTCTCTTCAGGAACTGCTGGAGTCCGTCGGCCTGCACTCTCAGTCTTTTCGAACCGCACAGGAGTTCTTAGCGGTGGGGCGCGGTGACGCTCCCAGTTGCCTGATTTTGGATGTCAGACTTCCCGGTATCAGCGGTCTGGATCTTCAGCACGAACTGAAAAGACGTAGAACAAATATTCCTATTGTCTTTCTCACGGCGCACGCAGACGTTCCGATGTCGGTCAAGGCCATGAAGTCTGGAGCGGTTGAGTTTCTGACTAAGCCATTCCGGCAACAGGATCTGCTTGATGCGGTCCAGCGATCCCTTAGTCGAGCTCGCATCCTGCGCGAGAAAGAGCGAGAGTTAGCTGAACTGCGACATCGTCGTGAAGGACTCAGCGTTCGCGAACGCGATGTAATGAAGCTGGTCGTCTCCGGGATGCTTAACAAGCAAGTTGCAGCGGAACTCGGCGCCAGCGAGGCGACCGTCAAAATGCATCGCGGCCAGGTCATGAAAAAGATGCAGGCCAAATCCTTGCCTGAGCTTGTCAGGATGGCGGACAAGCTTAGGTCCTTATAACCCGTTGAGCCCGCCTGTCGGCATCGAATTGCAAATCCATCGAAAGTAGCGGTCTAACCTACTAAAGTCTAGTTTTTCCCGCCCAAAGTTCGATTGTTCCAGGTAAGGCAATCACGTTACCCTAAGGGTATGCCGGTGGACAAAAAGTCCAAATTGATCGCGATCATTGATGACGATGAGGCCATGCAAGATTCGCTGCGCGACCTTATGGAGGCGGCGGGGCTGGCGGCACGGTGCTTCGGATGCGCGGAAGACTTCCTCACGTCCGATTTGCATGATAGGGCGGCTTGCCTGATCGTTGACGTCCGCATGCCGAAGATGTCCGGTCTGGAGTTGCAGGCCAGGCTGAAAGAAGAGGAATGCAACGTTCCCATCATCTTTATTACCGCTCATGGAGACGCAAGGATGCGGATTCAAGCCATGAGACGCGGTGCAGTCGAGTTCCTTGCAAAGCCGTTCGATCATCAATTGTTACTCAAAAGAGTTCGTTCTGCTCTGAGTGTGTAAAAAGCTCGCATTATCGCAGTCGCATGGCGAGCCTTGAGTGTAGAGGTCTCTGTGGGAGATTGTGCGACAATCACGGACCCTATGACGGATCAGGTCGAGCGAACCTTCGAGCGGATCATCGGTAGTAGCGCTGCTCTGGAATCGGTCCTCGCTCAGGTGGAGCAGGTTGCTCCTACAGACTCGACCGTCCTTATCGAGGGAGAAACCGGTACCGGAAAGGAACTCATCGCCCATGCCATTCACAATGCAAGTCAGCGCTGCGGACGCGCATTTATCAAGCTGAATTGCGCCGCTATCCCGCTCGATCTTCTGGAAAGCGAGTTGTTCGGTCACGAGAAGGGCGCCTTCACCGGAGCGATCGCGCAGAAGATCGGGCGCTTCGAAATGGCTGACAAGGGCACGCTATTCCTGGACGAAGTAGGCGATATTCCTCCTGCGCTGCAGCCGAAGTTGCTGCGTGTGCTGCAGGAGCAGGAGTTCGAGCGACTCGGAAGCGGTAAAACTCACAAGGTGGATGTTCGACTCGTCGCTGCGACCAATCGGAATCTGGGCAAGATGGTAGCGCGCGGTCAGTTCCGCAGTGATCTTTACTATCGTCTGAACGTCTTCCCCCTCCTGTTGCCTGCGCTCCGCGAGCGCCGCGAAGACATTCCCTCTCTCGTATTGCATTTCGTGGAGATATTCAGCCGTCGCATGGGAAAACCGGTCTACTCGATTCCTCCGGAAACCATGGCTGCCTTCCAGTGTTATGCCTGGCCGGGCAACGTCCGCGAATTGCAGAATCTGGTGGAACGCTCGGTCATTCTTGTGCGGGACGGCGTGCTGCCGAACCCTCTACAAAAAAGCCAGAGAGAGCCTATTATCCCCATTCTGCATCGCCTTAGGGGTTTTGAGTCCTCAATGAGCTTGGAAGATTCCGATCGCGCTCTGATCGTGGAGACGCTTGAGCAGGCCGGCTGGATCGTCGGCGGACCCCGCGGTGCAGCCGCCAAACTGGGGCTGAAACGAACCACACTGCTGGCCAAGATGAGGAGATTGGGGATCTCGCGGCCTATTCCTGAGGATGGAAGCAGCGTTCCCGGAGTCGCGCAAGGAGATACCCAGATTTGAGGGCAGAACTTGAAACTGCACATGGCATCCGGCCGAGGTGAGGTTTGGTAGGATTCTGAGCCATGGTTGCCTGTGTCGATTCCACGTTGCCCCGCGCCGTGTGCACCCCGAGAGCCCAGATCTTCTATGTTCCGCGATCGTTTCTGGTTTGCCTGTTATCGCTGTGGCTCACGTTGAGTACGGCTCAGGCATTGGATCCGAACAAACGCCTTACCCAATACGCGCATACTGCATGGCGAATACAAGACGGATTCCTTCCGAACACTCCGTTTTGGATTTCGCAAACAAAAGACGGATATCTCTGGGTGGGCGGCAGCAATGGCGCGTTGCGTTTTGATGGCGTCCGTTTTACTCCCTGGTCGGTTCCGATCGCTTCTACACCGATGGGCCACCCTATCAGTGTGCGAGCGGGAGAATTTTGGATTGCCACTCGAAGCGAGCTCGCTCACGTTAGGGACAATGTCGTGATTTCCCATTACGATCTTTTGGGAATTGACGCCATCCGCAAAGATTCTGACGGATCTGTGTGGGCTCTTTCTTACCTGAATACAGACCGACTTCTATGTCACGCAACGGATACGAAAATCCGCTGCTTCGGGGAGGCAGAGGGTATAACGATTCACGAGGCATCTTCATTCATCCCTGATGGGAAAGGAGGATTTTGGATCGGAGGCGACACGTCATTGCTCCATTGGAAAATGGGTGCGGCCTCTGAGATCTACAGCCCTCCGCACCTTCAATCGAACATAGGGCAAACGGGCATCCGCAGTCTTATCGAGGATTCCGACGGTTCCTTGTTGGTCGGAATCATGGCAGCAGGGCCGGGACTTGGGCTTGAAAGACTAAGCAATGGTGTTCTGACGCCGGTAGTTCTGCCAAACTTCGACGGAAGTAAGCTCATTATCCACAAGCTCATGGAGGATTCCGATGAGAACCTCTGGATTGCAACCTATGGGAACGGCATCTATCGCATTCACGGCCAAACCGTCGACCATTTTGGACGAGCTGACGGCTTATCTAGCGACACCGTCCATGATTTGTACGAAGGCGACGACGGTATAGTCTGGGCGGCCACGTCTGATGGGATTGACAATTTTCGCGATCTTCCGGTCACGACCTTTTCGGCCTCCGAAGGGCTTGGACGAAACGGTACCGCTTCGGTCATGGCCACTAAAGACGGGACTGTCTGGGTGGCGAGTCTCGGCACTCTCGATTTCATTCGAAACGGAGCCGTTTCCTCAGTTCGCGTGCCTGGAGAGCAAGTTAGTTCATTGCTCGAAGACCATCAGGGCAACATTTGGGTTGGGGTTGACGACGGGCTCTTCATCTACAAAGATGGCCGCTTCCGGCGTATCCCGGAACCTGATCATCATCCAATGGGTTTGGTACTCGGTATCACAGAGGATGTCGATGGCAATATTTGGGCGGAATGCGCAGGCGTTCAAAGAAGACTCATCCGTATCCGCGATTTCAAGGTGCGCGAGGAGTTCTCCGAGCCTCAAGTTCCGAAGGCTAAAGCCATTGCGGCAGACCCGAAGGGCGGAATTTGGCTGGGCACACTCACGGATGACTTGACGTTTTTCCGGAAAGGTATTGCGCGTACATTTCCTTTGAAGCTGAGTGGCAAATCGTGGGCCTCTCAGATTGCGGTTAATCCCGATGGGTCAGTGATCACCGCATCGAATGAAGGACTGGTGATGCTCCGCGCCGGGAAAGTTCAGCGCCTGGGCAAAGAAAGCGGACTTCCTTGCAACGGAGTCAATGGTTTCGTGGTGGACGACAACAAGAACCTGTGGCTCAATACGCCCTGTGGGTTTATGGAGATCGCAGCCTCGGACGTGCAACGATGGTGGATTCATCCAGATACCGTCGTCCATGCACGACTGTTCGACACGCTGGATGGAGCTCGACCAGGCAGGGTGTCTTTCGATCCGGCCGCGAAATCTCCCGACGGGCGCCTGTGGTTTGTAAACGGTGTGGTTCTTCAGATGATCAACCCGTCACATCTGTCTGGTGGCGGGACTGTCCCGCCGGTCTACGTCGAGTCTGTTGTTGCTGACCGAAAGCAATATGAACCAGAAGAGAGTCTTCAACTTCCGCCTTTGACTCGTGATCTCCAATTTGGCTACACATCGCCGAGTTTTCTCATTCCCCAAAAGGTGAAGTTTCGCTACCGACTTGACGGGCATGATCGCGATTGGCAGGACGCGGGCACTCGTCGCGAAGCTTTTTATACGGAACTTGGTCCCGGGAAATACCGGTTTCGCGTAATCGCGTGCAACAGCAGCGGGGTATGGAACGAGGCAGGCGCAGCGCTGGATTTCGCAATTGCTCCGGCCTACTGGCAGACGAACTGGTTCCGTGCACTGTGCGTGGTGGGGTTCCTGGCCTTGGTTTATTGGGCTTATCGATTTCGCGTTCGGCAACTGCGGCGTCAGGAAAAGAAGCTGCGGGATGTGGTTGAAACCATTCCAACATTTGCCTGGACTGCTCTGCCCGACGGCGCATTGGACTTCATCAATCATTACTGGGTGGAATATACGGGTTTGTCCGCGGAGAAGACGATGGGTTCAGGATGGAAAGCGGCCGTTCATCCTGCAGACTTGCCGTACTATGTGGAGAGACGAAGCGCCTCGGTTGCGTCTGGGGAGCCCTTCGAGCATGAAGTGCGTTTCCGGTGCGCGGTGAACGGTGAGTATCGCTGGTTCTTAAGCCGAAGTGTGCCGCTGCGGGACTCGGGAGGCAAGATCGTCAAGTGGTACGGCATCTCGACCGACATTGAAGATCGCAAGCGCTCTGAGGAAGCGCTTCAGCGAAGCCAGTTTTACATCAATGAAGGGCAACGCGTTGCCCATATGGGAAGTTGGGCCTTCAACGCAGATGGATTCGAATACTGGTCCCCCGAGTTGTTTCAGATCCATGGTCTTGAAGCGAGTGGCAAGCCGCCAACAGTAGAAGAATACTTGGCTCTTGCACACCCGGAAGATCGCGCGTTCGTGAAACAAGGAATTACGAACATGTTGGCCGACCATCGCCCATTCGACTTCACGAAAAGGATTGTGCGGCGAGATGGAGAGGTTCGCAGCGTGCGCTGCGTGGGTGTTCCGGTCATGCAAGGAGGGATTTTCCAGGGTTTCCTTGGGACGGGGATGGATGTTACTGAGCAAGAGCGACTAACGGAAGAACTGCGCCGGAGTGAAAGTCATCTTGCCGAGGCGCAGAGGCTGACCCGCACGGGCAGCTGGGCTTGGCGCGTAGCGGATCGGAAGACGGTGCACCTCTCCGAGGAGTTCTACCGGATTTGCGGCTTCGATCCGGCTGAGGGAGCGCTGACTTTGGAACAATGTTCCCAACGTGTCCATCCGGAGGATCGCCTTAAGTGGAAGAGCATTATCGAACGGGCAATCGTGGAAAAAGCCGACTACGATCGGGAATTCCGTCTCCTTTTACCGAATGGAGCGGTGAAGTGGGTCCACACAGTTGGCCATCCCGTCTTTTCCAGCGCCGGAGATTTGGAGGGGTTCGTAGGCAGCTCGACCGACATTACGGCGCTCAAATCTGCTGAGCGAGAGCGTGAAAGACTGCGACAACTTGAGGCCGATCTGGCACATACCAATCGTGTGAGCACGTTGGGGGAAATGGCCGCGTCGCTGGCACACGAGATCAAGCAGCCCATCGCTGCTGCCATCACCACCGCCAACTGCTGCATAGAATGGCTGGCGCAAGAGCCGCCCAACCTCGATCGGGCTCGTGCGGCAGCAGCCAGAATCGATAAGTATGGGAATCGCGCGGCCGAGATCATCGACCGCATACGCTCTCTCTACAAGAAGTCTCCTCCGCAGCGTGAATTGGTCGACGTGAACGGAATTATCGAGGAAATGCTCACGCTGCTGAAAGGTGAGGCCAGTCGATACTTGGTTGCCATGCGCACGGAACTGACCACCGGCCCGTCCCAAATCATGGCAGATCGTGTGCAGCTGCAGCAGGTATTCATGAACCTCATGCTCAACGCCATCGAAGCCATGAAGAACTCAGGCGGGGAGCTTACGGTTAAATCGCAACTGCAAGACGGTCAACTCCTGTTCTCGGTCAGCGATACAGGCCCAGGACTACCATCTGGGAATGTTGACCAGATCTTTTCCGCGTTCTTCACAACCAAGCCACAGGGCAGCGGGATGGGGCTGGCCATTAGCCGTTCCATTGTGGAATCGCACGACGGCCGATTGTGGGCGACCCCAAACGACGGACACGGCGCAACTTTTCATTTCTCGTTGCCTATCCATGTGACGGAGTCAGCACTGGTCATCTAAAGACGTTTTTTCGGACTTTTATCACGAGACCCGCCGAGAGATATGTCGTGTCCCTTCTTTGTCCGCTGTGAGTCGTACGATTCTTGCGCATCGGAGTTAAGATTTAATCCCATGGCCGACGAGTCTCGACCCCCGATCGGGAGGCAGAAATCGGTTGATTTGCCGACCGGAATGGAAACGAGACGGCATTGCTCGTCCATGCATTGTTCGCCTTTGCCCTGCCGGACGAGTTCCTTTAGGTTGGCTGAGGCTCATGGTTGACATCGCGAAAATCGGAACTCTGATTCACAATGCGCCCTTCCCCGCCTGGTTGGCCACGGGCAAGGGGGATTGCGTATATGCCAATCCCGCCCTGGAACGCCTGACCGGCCTCAAGTCAGAACAGATCAACCAAGCGGACTGGCGCAGTTTTCTTCAGCAGGAGGATCGAGCCGCCGCAACGGCTTCCTGGCAAAGATCTCTCGCAGCCGGAACTCCGTATCGGGTGCGGGTTCGCATGCGAGGAGTCGATAGTCCACACAAAATCGTTGAACTGATCGCTTTCGGGTACAAAGCTGATGACGGGACAGAACTCTGGTTGTTTGTGGGGTCACATCTAGGCGCCCCCACTCACCAAGGTCCAACGCTCGAAACAGAGTTACAAGCCAATCTTAATTTGATGCCGGCGCCCAGCTGGTATTCCCTTCCATCCGGCGCGCTCACCTTCGTGAACGAACGGACTGCCGATTATCTCGGTCTCGCTAGAGACCATCCTCTACGCTTTGGAATCGACACGGGCGCATCGTGGGATTCGCATATCCCGTTTCTGCATCCGGACGACCACGAAGAGACACGCAGGGTCTGGTCCACATGTCTACGCACGGGCTGTGCCGGCGAGGTGAGGTTTAGAGTTCGCAACGCTGAAGGAGAATACCGCTGGTTCCTTAGCCGCGCCGAACCCCTACGAGCAAGCGATGGAACCCTGCTGTATTGGATCGGCGTGAATCTTGACGTCGATGATGTCACACGGGCAGAAGATGACCTTCGTAAGAGTGAAAAAGAGCTTCGCGATGTGATTGATACGATTCCCACGCTGGCCTGGTGCAATCGGCCGGATGGTCCGAACGAGTTTCTGAATAAAGCCTGGCACGAATACACCGGTCTCTCCCCGAAGGATTCACACGGTTGGGGATGGCAAGTGGCCTTTCATCCAGAGGACTTGCCGCAATTAATGAAGAGATGGCAGGAGTTGCTGATCTCGGGAGAGCCGGGCGAAATCGAGGCGCGTCTTCGCCGGCACGATGGAGTCTATCGATGGTTTCTCATTCGCGTCCAGCCATTTCGCGACGCAGCCGGCAATATCGTCAGGTGGTACGGTACGAGCACGGATATCGAGGACCGCAAGCGCGCCGAAGAGGCCCCGCAGTTGGCGTCTAACGACTTGCGGGAAAGCAAAGCCAGGTTTGAAGAAGCTCAGCGCATCACGCATGTCGGGTACTGGGAGCGGGACCTCGTGACCAGTCGCATCACCTGGTCAGACGAAACCTATCGCATTTTCGGGCTGCAGCCTCAGGAACATCCACTCGACCTGGACACGCTACGGCAAAAGGTCCATCCCGAAGATTGGGAGTTTGTCTCTCGCGCACTGAACGACGCGCTTGCTGGGGGGCCTCGCTACAACGTGGAATATCGCATACTGCGGCCCACGGGCGAACTTCGCGCCGTGCATAGTGAGGGCGATGTAAAGAGAGATGCGTCGGGACGTCCCTACCAGATGTTCGGTACGGTTCAGGACATTACCGTTCGGAAGCGGGCAGAGGAAGACCTGCAACGAACCCAGTTTTACCTCAGCGAAGGACAGCGCCTTGCTCGCATGGGAAGTTGGGCATTTAACCCCTCTGGTTTTTTTGAGTACTGGTCTCCGGAGTTGTTCAAGATTTTCGGCTTGGATCCGCAGAAGGGAGCTCCGACACTGGAAGAGTATCTAGCGACTCTTCATCCTCAAGACCAAGAGTCCATGGCGGAAACCATCAAAACGATGCATGCGGACCGTTGTGGCTGCGACGTAAGAAAACGAATTGTTCGACCCGACGGCGAGCTGCGCTACGTTCGCTGCGTAGGAATTCCTGTTGTTGAAGGCGAAGTCCTTAAGGGATTTCTTGGCACCGCAATGGATGTCACCGAGCAGGAACTGTTGACACAGGAGTTGGAGCGTCAGCAGGCATACCTGACCGAGGCGCAGAGGTTGACTCATACGGGTAGCTGGGCCTGGAATGTATCGGATCGGAAGACAGTGCACGTTTCCGAGGAATGGTATCGCATTTTCGGGTTCGATCCAGCGGGGGGAGCGTCGACTTGGGAAAAGCGCGTCGAACGCATTCACCCCGATGATCGCTTTCACTGGAAAAGCACGGTCGAAAGGGCAATCGGGGAAAAAGCGGATTTTGATGTGATTTTCCGGATTGTCTTGCCGGAGGGGGTGGTTCGATGGATCCACACCGTCGGTCATCCGGTCCTGACTGCTAACGGCGAACTCGCGCAATTCATCGGCAGCTCGACCGACATTACAGTGCTTAAATCCGCCGAGCAAGAACATGATAAGCTGCGCCAGCTAGAGGCCGATCTGGCGCACATCGATCGTGTGAGTACTTTGGGCGAGATGGCGGCATCCCTGGCACACGAGATCAAGCAGCCTATCGCGGCCGCCATCACAAGCGCCAACAGTTGCATCGAATGGCTTTCCCACGACCCGCCAAACATTGAAAGGGCCCGCGCAACCGCGGCCAGAATCGATCGCTATGGCAGACGTGCCGCTGAGATCATCGATCGGATACGTTCCTTCTACAAAAACTCTCATTCCGAGCGTGAATTGGTTGACGTGAACGAGATTATCAACGAAATGCTCGCACTGCTCCAGGGTGAGGCCACGCGATTCTCCATTGAGATGCATACGGAACTTGCCGCGGAACTCCCTAAAATTGTTGCGGATCGCATCCAATTGCAACAGGTCTTCATGAATCTCATGCTCAATGCCATCGAAGCTATGAGTGACTCGGGCGGAGAGGTTAGGGTGAGATCACAACTGCGGGACGGTCAACTATTATTCTCAGTCAGCGACACGGGGCCGGGACTGCCGGCCGGGCATGTTGACCAGATCTTTTCTGCGTTCTTCACGACCAAACCGCAGGGCAGCGGAATGGGGCTGGCCATCAGTCGTACCATCGTGGAGTCGCACGGCGGCCGGTTGTGGGCGACCGCTAACGACGACCGCGGCACAGTGTTTCATTTTACCATGCCGACTGAAATGCAATAGTGAGGTGCGGTAGTCATCGAGTGTGGATGCCGATATTCTTGAGCTGAGCATACTCGGCCCTGGCTTGCCGATAAAGGGGAATATCGGGGTCGGCATCTTTCCAAATGTTGAGGAATTCTTCGTAAGATTTGCGGGCGGCTGCGTTATCGCCCATCATCTTTTGCGCTCGGCCGCGCTGGAGCCGGGCCAGGGGTCCGATGACATGTCTCACGCTAAAACCGGGATTGTCGATCAGCTTTTGGAACTGAGCCGCGGCCGATTGGCCATTGCCGAGCCCCAGGTATGCGAGACCGCGGATATAGGCGGGGTATACAGACTCGAACGATCCCGTAAACGCCAGATCGTATTTGACAGTGCCGCTGAGCAAATCGATGGCTGCGGCCGGATCGTGTTGCTGCAGCTTGATCGCGGCCCGGATGGTGGGAATGAGGTAATGCTGCACGAGCGTGTCCTCAGGCCTTTCCGCGCTAATCTGGTCAGCGAGCCTATCGGCTTCCGCAGTTCGTCCGGATCTCGCGAGCGCGAGCGCCAGGACGATCTTCTTGTTGCGATCTAGTGGACTTGCAGCTGCCTTGCTTTCATAGTGCCGGGCTTGCACGTCCATTCCCACTTCAGCGTCCTCCAGCGCCGAGAGGACCATCCACGAGTCGGCATTCTTGGCCTTTGGGGTTTGCCCGAAAGCTTCCAGGCGGCGACGTTCGGCGAAGTGAAAGCGACCCTGTTGAATGTCGATCGAGGAGTGTTCATCCAGGAAGTCTTCTCGATACCTGCCTTGCTCTTCTTGCTTGAGAATCTTTTCGACATTGTCCCGGTCGCCCGTGGCGAATGCCACAATTAGTCTTTCCCGCCTGATGAGTGAATTGTCGAGTTTAAGGGCGTCCGCTTTGGCGAGCCATGACTTTGCCTCACTGAATCTGCTGGCGAACCTGATGGACTGTATCGCGCTACCGAAATAATATGGGCTTGGGCGCAACCGTGCAGTTTCAGCTGCTTCGTCAGCGGCGCGGTCGGGTTGGCCGAGATACATAAATGCAGCCCGCAGGTTGGCATGGGCGAGCACATCCCGAGGAAATATTTCTAAGACACGAAGCACGGAAGAATATTCTTTCTCCCAGTCGCCGGTTACCCGGCCGTAATAATCGATTTCGTTATTCAGCCGGTCTTTTTCGGTTAATCGGTCGCGAAGTTGGTACGCACGCGTGTAGGAAGCCGCCGACAACTCAGTGTTACCCAGGAAAAGGCAGGTCGCGCCCATGCGCCAATACCCTAGGGCAAAGTTTGGATCTAGTTCGACAGCTTGGCGATCGAGTTTAAGCGCTCCCTCAGCGTCGCCGGCGAGGTAGAATTTGGCTCCTTGAGTGGCAGCCTGTAGAGCATCGAGTGAAGCGCTGAGCGCCTTTTCCAGCGGCTGATTGAAGCGCACCAGCGAATCTGAGGGTTCTCCAAGTTTCTTGCGAAGGCGCAGTGCGGTAACGCCCAGCTCGTGGACGACTTCATTCCTGCTATTGCTGTCCTGCTGCGCCACGGCCAAAGTTGCTCCCGAGCCGCAGTCGAGCGCCCTCATCTCCATATGATAGCGGTTGCCGGCGTCGGCAATCGAATCAGAAATCACCATGCTGCTATTGGTCTTCCCACAAATCTCGCGTGCGATCTCCGGAGTGATCTTGGTGGTCTGCGCAAGTTGCAGTTGGCCGAGGGTGGCGTACGTTTTATCCAATCCCAGCAGGTTTAAGTAGGGCGTCTGCTCCATTTCATAGCGCAACGCGGTGTTCAACGCATCGTCGAAAACAGGATCGTTTGTTCGATTGTCGATGTCGGCCAGCACGATCGTGTCGGTGGGAGCAAGAGTGATGGGATGGCGGTAAACTTCGTAGCGCCATACGCCGAGCGCGCCAATCGCGATCAGCACGCCCGTGACCCAGGCCCATCGCGTCCGCCCTCTTGGTGGGAGGGCCTTTGCGATGACCTCTACGGGGGCGGTTTCCGGCACTGCCTCCAGGTATTCGATGGCGGGCATCAAGCGATAGCCACGCCGTGCCAAAGTCTCAACATACCGAGGGTTGTCGGCCGAATCTCCTAGCGCGCGGCGTAGGGTTTTAATCGTCGCATTGATGCTGTGATCGAAATCGACGATCGTATCATCCGACCACAGCCGGCTCTTGATTTCTTCGCGGGTGACAATCTTGCCCTCACGTTCAAGGAGCAGCCGCAGGACCTGAAACACCTGCTCCCTGAGGACGACCACCTTAGGATCGGGGGCCTCAATGGATCGTAGTTCGCCCGTGCTAAGGTCGAGCTCAAAAGCTCCGAATAGGATGCGGCCTGAGGAAATGGTATCCATGATTCTTGGCTGTTCTTGCGGCTTGTTGTTAGCGGTCTCCACCACTTCCACAAGCGTTCCGAGGTTGATTCGGCCAATTAGGTACTTGGATGAGCGTTAATCAGACCGGCAGGTTCAGCTTCTTCAAGAATACGGCATATCGCGGGTCGCCGTGCAAGTTGCTCAGCAGGGGCTCCACTTTTGTCGTGATCAAACCGGTGTCATGTTGGGCGTAGGCCCGGTCCAGCCACTGAAACGCTTCATCGCGCTGGTTCCGAAAGGCATAAACTGTGGCGATTGAGAATGCAGCACTTGAATGGAGTTTCTCAATCAGTTCTCTCAAAGCGGCATCTGACTCTTTTTCTCGACCGAGCGCGTGGTACGCCATGGCATGCATTCTTATACGTAACGCAGCCCACTGTGCTCGGTCGATTTCCCGCAAGGCATCCCGAGGCCGCCCCTGGATCAGATGTATCTGGGCAAGTTTGTTCCAGCCAAGCCAAACATCGGGGCTTAATTCAAGGGCCTTCTTGAAATCCGCTACAGATTCCTCGATTTGCCCGGCCCAAAACCTCGTCTCCCCAAGGTTCTCCCAATTCTCCGCATTGAGTGGATCTAGGTCGTCGGCTCTGTGGGCTAATTTTAGAGCTTCATCAAAGCGGCCGAGCATGGCCGCTGTGAAAGCCGCCGATCGTACATACTCGGAGTTTCCGGGCTCGAGAGCAATCGCCCGCTGGACGGAGGCCTCCGCTCCGGCCCAATCGAGGTCGAGCTGCCGCTTGATCCTTCCCATTTGCGCATGCGCCTGTGGCAGGTTTGGGTCTAGGGCCAAAGCCCACTCGTCCGCTTCACGCGCAAGCTGCTGACCTTCTTCAGTGGGAATGAGTCCCTTATCGGCCTGCCAGTACCGTGCTCGAGACAACCCAACCCAAGCCAAAGCATAGGAGGGATCCAGTTGGGTCGCCCGTTCGTAATACTCTGTTGCCATATCCGCATCTTTGGTTGGTGTTCCGCTCATAAAAGTAGTACCCCTGCATGTAGGCTTCGAAGGCTTCCGGATTGACCGGGTGCGGCCGCGATAACGCTGTCTGTTGTTGCGGGGTCAGACGCAGCCGGATCTCGCGCGCAACCGCCTTGGCTACGTCGTCTTCCACATTAAGAATGTCTTTCAAGGGATAGTCATAATCTTGCGACCACAATTGACTTTGGTCCTTCACCTGAATGAGCTGAGCGGTAAGCCGCATATGGTCTCCGCTTTCGCGTAGGCTGTTTTCCATTACATACTGGACCGAAAGATCGCGACCAATCTGGTCCAGGCGTTCGTCAGTGTGTTTGTACCGCATTACTGACGTTCGCGCGATCACCCCCAATTCTTCCGGGTTGAGCCGCCCTAACTGTGAAATCGTTTCCTCCGTCAGACCGTCCGCAAGATAATCCTGTCTGGGGTCGCCGGTGAGATTCTCAAACGGTAGTACGGCAACCATGATTTTTTGAGATTGCGGCGGTGTTACATCCCGAAAGTGCCGCCACCAGATAAGGCCCCCTCTCGCCAAGATGACAACAGACGCAAGCACGATCGCAGTCTTCCATCCGGAAGACCTTATTTGTGCTTGCACTCTGGCCGCGTTGTGGCTTTTCTCGGCGGCCGAGGGCTCACGCTGGTCTTTGTTATTGTCTTTCCCCAAAGTGGTTCCCGATGCTGGCTCCAGGCATTCGATGGTCGGCATCAATCGATAGCCGCGCCGCGCTAAGGTCTCGATATACCGAGGGTTGTCCGCGGAATCCCCCAGCGCACGGCGCAGGGCCTTAATGTTTGCATTGATGCTTTGGTTGAAATCCCCAACTGTATCGTTCGGCCATAGCCTTCCCTTGATCTCCTCACGGGTGACAATCTTGCCCTCACGTTCGAGGAGCATCCGCAAAACCTGAAACACTTGTTCTCTGAGGAGAACTTTATTGTTAGGACCGGAATTGTCGGACCCAGGATTGTCAGGATCGGGCGCCTCAATGGACCGTAGTTCGCCTGTGCTGAGGTCGAGCTCAAAGGCTCCGAATCGCACGCGAACGCGACCTGATGGAGGAGTGTCCATGGCAACAGCGCACAAATATAAAGGAACACACTGTACCAATACGATTCGAAATGGTCGAAATAAAATGTGAGAGCAGAATCAAGGCCGCTGGCAACATCATTAAGAATCAACAACTTCCATGATTTCACTCCGATTTCATCGCCACATCACCCCCGTTCCATTTACATCGGCTTTCCCATTCCGGTAAACAGGCGAGCATAGGCGCAATTGATCCAACGATATTGGGTTCGCCACATGGCAGGGGGCCAGACATCCAAATTGATTGCCATCATTGATGACAACGAGTCGATGCAAGACTCACTGAGTGACCTAATCGAGTCCGGGGGCTTCGAGGCACAAAGCTTCGGATCAGCCAAAGCGTTCCTCGAATCCGATTTGCATGGCCGGGCCGGGTGCCTGATCCTTGACATCCGCATGCCGAAGATGTCGGGTCTGGAGTTGCAGGCCATCCTCAAACACGAGGGATGCAATACGCCCATCATCTTTATTACGGCGTACGACGATGCGGAGATACGGGCGGAAGCCATGAAAGAGGGTGCAGTCGATTTCCTCGCCAAACCATTCGATCATCAGCTGTTGCTCAAAAAATTGCGATGCACCCTCGATAGCTGAGACTTATGGCATCCGCTTAGTCGCTTTGCGATTGCCTCCAGAACCATGACGTATTTCAGGGCGCACTGCCCATCGCATCCAAGAGTTCGTCATGGGCCTGCAAGTAGTCCATCTGTGACTGTAGCAGGAACGCCTTGGCGTCGTATTCCTGGGCCGTTGCGCTTTCCGCCTGCGAGTTTAGCGCCGCTCCCCGCATGAGTTCCTGCTGACGCACGCGGTTCGACTCAGTGCGCAGAGCCAGCACTTCTTCCGACACCTTCAACATCTCCCGCGTCCGTTCCAGCTTGTTGTACGCCGTCTCGACCGACAGCTCTACCGCATCCGTCAGCTTCGCCAAGGTTTCCCTTGCTTGCGATCGCTGCGCCTGACGTTCCCGCAGCAAGGCGCGCTTACGACCACTGTCGAACAGGTCGTAGCCGAAGTGAACACCAAAGGTTCCGAAGTTGTGCGCCAGGAACAGGAAGGGGACATTATCCTGGTAGCTGTAACGGGCGAAGGCCTCAACATCGGGAACCCAGATGTCTGTTTTAGACAAACCGATTGCGGCCTCAGCTTTTTGCACTTCGGCACGAGCAGCGAGGATTTCCGGATGGGACTCGAGGGCAGCGGTAACGCAATCTTTGCGCGGGCAAGTATCCTGAAACTCTGGGACACCTGGATCAAGATTCAGGGTGGTGGTCAGTGGCAGGCCAATCAAGTCGTTGAGTTTTAATGTCAGATCTGTCAATTGGAAGTCGGTCGTCAACAGCTCCTGCTTGGCTTGCAACTCCTGGGCGCGGCTGTCGACCAGGTTTTCTTCCAGTGAGCTGCCCAATTTCACCTGCTCGACGCGCTCGCTTTGAAGGGCCTCAGAAGCTTTTATTCGCGCTTCGGTGGCGCTGCGGTGCGCCTGAGCAATCAGTATCTGGTAGTAGACCTGATGGACGGCGAGCGCTACGTCATTTCCGGTGAGCTGCGCCTTCGCCCGCGTCGCTTTCAACTCAGCCTGGGCCATATCGTTTTCCCGTCGGATCTTGAGCAGGCTCGTCAACGGCTGGGTGAGCTGAGTTCCACTGGTCGCAACGTTTATACCGCCCTGGTTGATGATGCTATTCGCGGCAGGAATCGGCGTTCCGGCCGCTGTGCCCAGCTCGCCGGCCTTTAGCTCGAAGAACTCCGTAGTGGTCACATGCGAAAACAGGCTGTCATTTCGAATCGTTGGAAAATATGCGCTCTTTGCGATTTCCTTGGCGTGCTGTTTTTCTTCGACCGTGTAGCCGGCGATGCGAATATCGTGGTTGTGCTTGAGCGCTAACTGAACGGCGTCCTGCAAGGTAATCTGGCGCGGAGGAGACGCGGTATTGCTGGCTTCCTGGCCCGCTGCAATACAGGCGCAAAAGGCCATAGCTGCTAACACAAATAGGGCTGCGTTTCTTTTCATGGATTTGACCTCTTCCCAGCGCCGGGAATCTGCTGCATGGCGCTGAGATCGCCATAGTTCAAGGGTGACTTGCCCAGCAAAGCGACAAGGATCAAGGCGCAAAAACAACTCCAGGCAAGGAGTAGAAATCCGTCGATAAGGCTCAAGCTATAAGCCTGGAGCCGCAGCCGGGCCCCAATCAGATCAACGGCGCGCGCACCTGCGGCCGTAATACCGGACGATTTGGCGTAGAGGCCTGCCGTCATGGCACGAATGTTCTGATCGGTGATCCAGTTGCCACCGTTGACGTGAAGTCCCAGGAGATTTGAGTGCAGCTTCTCCCTCTGAGCGATGAAGTGGCCCATGTAAATGGCGCCTGCCGTCCCGCCGAATAAGCGAATCACGTGAAAGTAGGCCGAAAAGCTGAGGGCCCGCTCTGCTTTTGCCAGTCCGCCGGTGAAGATCGCTTGCAGCACAATGCAGCCGACGAGGCCGATGAAAGCAAAAGCTTGTCCGACGCCGACGAGCAATTCCGTGCGGTAGAAGTTCTGCGCCGCCCAGGCGGTTGTGTATTGCGCGCACATCCAGGCTGCGAAGGCCGCACCAGCAAGGCCCGCCGCGAACAGCAATCGTGGATCGGCTTTGCGCGAGAGCAAGAACGCGGCAATGAAGGCAATCGGAAGGAGCGGAACTGCGCTCCAGATAATTGCGGGACCAATCTGGTCGGCCTCGAAACCGTGAATCGCCAGCGACTGTGGAATGAGGATGATCGTTGTACAGAGCGTGAAGCGGAACCAGAAGAGCAGGCAGCCGAGCACGATGGTGTTCCACTGCGCAAGATAAGGTAGCGCCACCAGAGGGTTAGGAGCGCGGAGTCTCCGCACCAGCGCACACAGGAGAAAAAAAGATCCAGACCAAAACCAGGCATTGAACTCGCCCGAGCGCCACCAGTCGAGCCGCTGACCTTGCTGTAAAGCGGTGAAAATCAGGGCTAGTCCAAAACTGAGGTAAAGGAAGCCAACAAAGCTGGGCGCCGGGGCGCTTTTCTTGCGCGGCGGCTGCGGCGGAATTCCGAAGTAAATGCATATCATCATCACGGGTGCAATCACAGCGGAATTCCAGAACATCCACTGCCACGATAGGTGGTCCCTGTACCAACCATATAGAGAAGGCGCTACGTTCACGCCTCCGTCCACAAAAATCGCGTAGAGGGCAATGGTGTAAGGAAGGTATCGCAGTGGAATGTTGCGCAGGGCGAACGTCAGCGTGAGCGGATAGAAAGTGCCCGAGGTCAGACCGGCGACGATAAGTGCAACAACGAGGAGGCTGTAGTTGTGGATCAGCGGGAGAAAGAGCGAGGTTGCGGCGAAAAGCCCTGCCGCAAATAGCAGTACCCGCCGCGGCCCTAGCAGCCCTCCGATGTAGACAGTGAAGGGGCCGATAAACATGAGCGATGCATTGAAGGCACTGTCGAGCCACGCCCCGTCGTCGAAGCTTATGCCAACGTGCCCCTTCATGTCGGCAAGGCCGAGACTAAGCATGCGGCCGGCCAGGGTGACGAGTCCAGCGCCAGTAACGACTCCCAGGATACCGAGAAGAGGACGTCTCGATACCTCAGACGGGATAGCTGCGGCGGCCCCACGCGCGATCTCTGCCGCAGAGGGTTGAACTGTGATGGTCGAAGCTGCCATAGATTTTCGGTTATGGTCTGGTGCGGACAGTTGCTACCACAGAAAGTCCGGGACGCAGCGTCGCCGCCAACGCCGGATCGTCCAGGGCGATCTTGACCGGTATACGCTGCACGACTTTCGTGAAATTACCGGTGGCGTTGTCGGGCGGCAACAGAGCGAATTGCGATCCGCTGGCGGGCGCGATCTCGACCACTTTGCCGCGAATGACTTTTCCGGGATATTCGTCAATCCGAAGTTCAGCAGCATCTCCAATTTTTACATTGGTCAACTGGGTTTCGCGATAGTTCGCTTCGACCCACTTCGTGAGAGCAACAAAGGAAATGACCTGGGTGCCGGGGGAAACGAGTTGCCCGGGCCGAACTTGCCGTTCGCCCACCGTGCCGTCGTCGGGAGCATAAATTTTGGTATAGCCAAGGTTCACCTCAGCGGCAGTAAGATTGGCCTTCTTGGCGTGCAGGTCGGCCTGTAGTTGCACGCCCTGCGATTCGAGAACGAGTTTGCTGCGCCGCTCGGCTTCGGCAGCGAGTTCACTGCTACGCAACATGGTTTGCGCCTGATTGAGATCGGCGTCGCGGCTGGCTAATTGGGCCGAGAGATTGCCTTCAGAAGCGACCGCGGTCTCAAGGGTCTGTTCGGTCGTCGAGTGAGTCTGATACAAGCCCTCCTGGCGTTTACGTTCGGAGCGAGCGCGAACCAACTCGGCCTGCACGGCATCCTTGCCGGCCTCAGCGGCTGCAATCTGTGCTTTGGCCTGATCGATGCCAGCCAGCGCTTTTGCAATCCGCGTATCCTGCAACTGGCGTTCACGAAGGTTCTCCTCAATGCCAGCACGCGCCGCCTCAACCGCCGCTTTGGCCTGATCCGCCTGTGCCTGATAATCATCATCCCGCAATTCGACGAGAAGATCGCCCTTATGTACTTGTTGGTAGTCCGCCACATCGACTGCGTGCACAATGCCCGCTACCTTGGTACTCAGCGGAGTCAGGTCGCCGCGCACGTAAGCGTCATCTGTGACCTGTTCAACTTTGCCACCTTCCCATGCATTCCAGTTACGCGTGATGGTGATCAAAACCGCCAGGGCGAGAAGCAGCACGAGAACGGGCGCTATATAGTTCCGCCACCTCGCCCCTTGGTGAGGAACTGACTGATCTGTATCAACCGTATGCGGTGCCGGCTTCGCGACCGGCGGTGCGGGCCCGGGGGACACTGGTGAGGTGGACATCAGATTTGCTCCTTGAGCACTGAGAGATCTCGAAGGGGTGGGGTTCCCATGACCCGGCTGGAGCAACTGCGGTTCCACTCACGACGGCGAAATTAACTACGCAATCGCCGGTTTATGCTCGAAACTGGGACAAATCCGAGCTTGTTTTGAAGAGACGGACGCGCTCCTTGAGTTTCACGAGCCATGTCACATGACACTTGACACCGTTTGCCGCGCAGGATTGTTCTCGTGCGATAGGGTCCTGGCTTCATTCTCCTCCATGGATGCGCCAGTAGTCCTTCTCGCCTTTGCCTTTTTCGCGTTTACGTATAAGTAGCCCGACAATAAATCTTCGCGTGCCTATGTTTACAGCGAGGGTAAGGACAACCACGGCGGCTAACGCAAGCCAGTCACCCAAGTGCGAACCGAAGGCGTAGTTTTTGAGCCGGTGCATAAGGCGTGGGCTGAAACACAATAGGTCGGCGAGCGCCGTCCGTGCTGCCGTGCCCCGTCATTTCGGGCTCTGCGCGCCGAGTGAACCGGCCGCCCAACCGGCGGACAACGGAGTCACCAGCTTTTCAATCGCTCGTTGCATCGTGCGGTTCATTTCCGAGACCACAGCTGGCACATCGTGCTTATTGACATCTCCAATCTCCGACACCGCATTGCTCCAAACGGTCGCGCCAGTGGTGATGCTAGTCATCTCGGCGGAGAGGGCAACCTGGACTTTAACCCCGCCCTGGTAATCGAGTTCCTCGAGTCTCTCCAAACGTCCGCTGAGCACGTAGTCGACATCGCGGCTTCCGTCATAGGACTGCACACGGGCAAAGGCTCCGCTCGCACGCAGGCGCTCGATGATCGAATGCGTCACGAAATCACGAGGGTCCATCGCCCAGCGGTGATACGCATAGAAGTCGATCTGTTCCGGAGATGTCCGATAGACAATCGCTCCCTGACGCAGGTAAGTCTGCGCGCGGAATTGTCGGATCGCGACAGTGGCATGCGCGTTCTCTGCAGCCGGCGGATCCGGCGGCGCAGGCGGGTTGAGGGTGTAGTAGCTTGCGTGTCTCACTCTTCCCGCACAGCCGGTCAGGATCACCAAAGCTACCAGACCGAAGACACTCCTCGTCACGCTTCTTCTCATGATTACCATCCGCCGACGCCCTGCGTCGGAACAGGCTCGATGCCGCTTCTTAGGTTCGATTCGCGTCATTTTGGAACCTTACGATCCTCAGGCTGTCTGATCCGAATCAGGCTCCATGGACGCTGTTTCACCGATTCGGTCAAGTCATCCAGGTTTTCGGTGGCTGTCCGAAGGTTTTCGATTGTGTCGTCAATCTTGTAATCATTTGCTCTCACGATCACCTGCATGTCGGCAAGCAAATGCTTGGCTTCGAGCAATGTGTCCTGGAGTTCAGCCAGATCTTTGCGGGCGGGCTCGCGCATCTCGCTGACGGTGCCATTCACGTTTTGGACAGTTTCGTCGGCGTGCTGGCTGAGCGCATTCAACTGATCGGTAAGCCGGTCAATCTTGGGCCGCTCCGTCGCAAGCATGGCGTCGACGTTGTCGAGTATTTCTCGTATTTTCCGTCGATTGGGTGCGCCCGTCACACTTGTCAGGTTTGCAAGCAGCCTGCGGGAATCCCCGCTGATTCCTTGCAGTTCGCCTCTCGCCTCGGTGATCAATCCGTTGGCGTTGTCGGCCACAACCGCCATCTTGGCGGTGATCTCGTCAAGGCTCGCAGCCTCCTGCGATTGAATCGTGGACCCTGGAAGTAGACGCTTCGCATCGTTGCTGCCGGTGGTGATAGATAATGCCGCTCCACTCATCACGCTGACCAGCCCCAGCTTGGCCAGGGATTTTTCGTTCACCGGAGTGTTGTCCTTCACGTCCAGCAGGATCTCAATCCTGCTGGGGTCCGAGGCGGCGGGCCGCACCGCCGTCACCTTTCCCACATCGATTCCGCCGAACAAAACAGACGTCCCCGCTTCCAGGCCGCCGGCATAACGGAGATAAGTACGGTATGGAACGGTGTGTACGCCAAGCTGCGCGTTGATCAGGTAGATCAGAGTAAATGCCAAGACCGAGAAGCATCCCAGGACGAACGCTCCGACTTTCGCTTCCGTGGTCACTGATAAACCTCCTCGGACTTCATGTATTTTTCGAAATAAGCGGTTACCGCGGGCGTCTTCGCTATGTTTTCGGGTATACGATCGAGAAACTGCCGCACACGCGGATTCTGGCTCGCCTTGATCTCGTCCTTCGTGCCCACTGAACTGAATGAACCCTGATAGAGCATGGCGATTCGGTCGGCGATGCGGAACGCGCTCGGCAGTTCGTGGGTAACGACGATTACCGTCATCTGCATTGCTTCCTTGACGAGCAAGATCAGTTCGTCGAGCTCTGCGGCGACGATGGGGTCAAGCCCGGCCGATGGCTCATCGAGCACTAGAATCTCGGGACCAAGCGCAAGCGCCCGCGCTACGGCCGCACGCTTCTTCATCCCGCCAGACAGTTCCTGAGGAAACAACTTGCCAAAGTCGGCCAGACCGACCGCGGCCAGCTTCATCCAGACCATAAGGTCAATGATTGAGGGTGCGAGCCGCGTATGTTCACGCAGTGGCAAGGCGATGTTGTCTTCCACCGTCAACGAATTGAACAACGCCGCGCTTTGGAAAGCTACACCAATCGAGCGCAGGACCTTTTTGACCTCCGCCTTTGAGCAACTGGTAATGTCCGTTCCCTTTACGTGGATGCTGCCAGACTTAGGGCGCTCCAGCGCGATGATCTGGCGCAACAAGGTGCTTTTTCCGGAACCGCTTCCACCCAGCAACACCATCGTTTCTCCGTGCTCGATATCGAGATTTAGCCCGTTCAGAACTCTGCGGCCCTCGTACTCAACCACAAGATCGCGGACGGAAATGATGGGCATCAGGGTTTCACCGTGAAATAAAAAATCGCGGTAAACACCGCATCGGCAACAATGACGAGAAAAGTCGATTTCACTACCGCACTCGTAGTGGAGCGACCTACAGAATCGGGGCCTCCGCGGACGCGGAATCCTTCCAGGCATCCAACATGAGCAATGATGGTTGCGAACACCACGCTCTTGATGAGTCCCGTGATTATGTCGCGCAAATTAATGGTCGTGAAAACATAATGGATGTAGAGCGGTGGCGACAGGCGAGTGCTGAAGAACATGAACAGCCCGCCGGCCAATATGCCGAAGAGATTCGCAATGATGCTGAGGCAAGGAACGGAAATCAAAGCGGCCAGATACTTGGGTGCGAGGACAAACTCTACCGGCTCGAGCGCCATGACGCGGAGCGAATCGAGTTCCTCAGTCACCTTCATCGTCCCGATCTCAGCCGCGAACGCCGACCCGGAGCGCCCACTTACTGCAATCGCGGTGAGCAGTGGTCCGAGTTCGCGCGTGAAGCCAACTGCGACCAACTCAATGACATAGTGCAACGCTCCAAAACGGCGCAGCTCCGAGGCTCCCTGCATGGCCAGAATGAATCCCGTGCAGATCGACATCAGCGACACCATGGGCATCGCGTCCACCCCGATTTCCAGCATTTGCCTCACGGTGGTCCGCCAGCGGTAACGGTTCCCTACAAACGGCAGCGCCTGCCTCATCGCTCGCAGCGTCGCCCACCACTGAATGTTCAAACTTCCGACGTAGTCGAGATGTTCGATGGTTCTTTCGCCGACACTTTCGAGAACATTCGCCATCAAGACACCTTTTGTTCCGAACCGCTCTCTTCAAACAGCGCCAGCACTCCGGTGACCTCGAATAGCCGCAGCGCAGCACCGCTAAGCCCCTGCAAGCGGAAGGTAGTCTCGTGATGTCGGGCAATTCTGAGAGTTTCAATCAAGGTCGCGACCCCGGAGGTCTCAATGTAGGAAACGCCGGTTAAGTCGACGATGATGGTCTTGGGCAATGCTTTCTCCGAGAAAAGAGTTCGCAGGCGATCGCGAAGATCGGGCGAGGAGTCCACATCGACTCGGCCGCTCAACCGGACCACGGTGTCCTTTCCCACTTGATCGACTGAGATTTTGAGGTCGTTGTTGGAAGGAATCGCAATCCGCGTCATCGTCACTCCGAGACCCTGATTCACTCCTGTGCCATTCAAAGTCAGGTGCTTGCATGCAGCCTTCCACAATCATCACCGCAATCAGCAGGTACATTGGGATCTAACTTTTCTTCTGCCAGCAACAACTTGAGCGCGGGCGAGATCGTCCTGGCGGTTGGCAAGACAAGTGCTGACATAGCAGGTGGACTCCCGATTTTCGTCGACCCGTATAAGTAGCAAGGGGATAGTCGCTCTGATGTCACGAGCCATGACGCTTCTGTCAAAGTGAATGACACGCTAGATGGCGCTCAAGCCGCAACGATGGTCCTTGAAGCAAGGCCTGCAGGTAGCTGCTGGCTGCGCGATTGTCGCAGCTGCGATGGCCGGCGGACTCTCCGCTGACACCTGGCCAAGTACATATCAGCTTCCCTCAAACTCAGAAGTCATTGGCTACCTTCTCCAATCGGTGAACTGGTATCGCCATGTGTACACCGAACGGCTCATTGCCACCGAGCCAGCCGATTTAATGTTTCTCGACGACAACCAACCGATCGAACGGCAGATTGTGAAGCTCTCGTTCGAGTTCGCCAAGGCGGAGGCCATACTGTCAACGAGCGCCGGTTCTTTGGCCGGGGGAACGACATCAGGTGCTCCTGCTGCTGATCTTGCGCACTTTATCGAACTAAGAAACCGAAATGATCAACTGACCCAGAAAGCAATCGAAGAGGTAAAGAACCTCGATAAAAGGCTGAATAAAGCCAACGGGGCCGATCGCGGGACCCTGCAGGCGGCTAAGGAGGACGCTCAAACTCGGCTGCAACTCCTGAGTGCAGTCGCGCACGGCCTCAATGATCTAGTCGAATTTGTCCAGAGTCCCGGTGAAGGACGAGCCCACAGCGGACATTTGGATTCCACCATCGACGAGCTCGCGCAATCGATACCGGAAGTGACGGGCCCGTCAGCGCCAGCGGCGACCGTGTCCCTACAGGACGCAAATTCCAGAATGGCTGGCCGCGACGCCGGCGTCCTCGGGTTGGTGTCGGAGGTGTCAGCGATGAAGCATAAGCTTCACGTCGTTGACGAAAAGATACGCCTCACCGATAACTTGACGCTGTCGGCGAATAATCTGCGAATTCCACTGGCCGATTTCGTCACTCACCTCATTCAGAGTACGGACACTCGCAACTCGCAGGCCAGCGATCTTTTGTCCTTGCGCGAACAGAAGGCGCACCTCGATGCCCTTACCCGCGACCTCAAGGGGTTGTCTCCGGTCATCGTAGCGCTCGATAAGCAAAAGGTCTTGCTCACACAGTACGAGTCACACCTGCAGCCCTGGCGAATGATAGTGGCAGGCCAATACAGGCAGGCATGGAAGCAACTTTTGATCCGCCTGATCGTCGTTTTGTCGATCATCGGTCTGTTACTCATAATGGGCCAGCTTTCGCGTCGCTTCACACTGCGTCATGTTAACGATCTAAATCGGCGACGGTTCATCAGCATGAGCCACCAATTTCTGACTCTGTTCACGATTACGGTCGTCATCGTGTTCGGACTTGCCTCGGACTTGAGGTCGGTCGCAACCTACTTTGGGCTTCTCAGTGCCGGACTTTTATTCGCGCTCGAAAACGTCATTCTTGCGACCCTCGGCTCTCTCCTTTTGGTGGGGAAGCGCGGAATCAGAATTGGCGACCGAGTGCAGGTCTCAGGGGTTACCGGCGATGTCATCGATATGGGCCTGTTGCAATTTCAGTTGAGAGAATTTGACGTAGAGAAGGGGAGATACACCGGTCACGTGGCTACTTTTTCGAATTCGCTGGTTTTTGTATCTCCAGCCACGGGTCTGGTGAGATTTGATTCAACCCCGGCAAAAACCTCGCAGGCGGCAGCCAGCAACGGCGGAACGGAGCCCTAGGCAGAGGAGCGCGATTCGGTATCGGGTGGCTTGAGCTGGAGGAGCCGAACCCGGGACCGCACCGTCAATCTATTGACGTTGGCTTTCCTGTCACAGTCTTGACACTGTCCATTTCCCGACAACACTTGATTGCTCAGGCCTGCCCCCAGACGATTGCCGCGTAAATCCGAGCTTCAGTCTGCAATTTCATACCGCGCGACGGCTCCGGTACCAGTGCTTCGCGATGGCAGTGAGTTTGCTTAGCGCAGGGGTGGTGGCATGCTGGAACGCCCGCAAACTTCCGGCTCGGCTCAAACACTCCCAGGCTTACAAGGTGAGATGACGATGCAAGTCGCGCTCATGGTCCCCTGTTACATTGACATGTTCTATCCACACGTAGGCATCGCCACTCTGGAGTTACTCGAAAGATTGGGAGTCGACGTCATATACCCGAAGGAACAGACGTGCTGTGGCCAGCCCATGGCCAACAGCGGCTGCTATGAAGAGGCGCGAGCAACCGAAGAGCACTGCGCCAGAGTCTTCGGCTCGTTTGATTGCGTGGTCACTCCGTCCGGCAGTTGCACTCATCATATCCGGAACAAGTTCACCGCGGGGGCAGACTCACCGGAAAAGCAAAACCTGGTCCGAAATACCTACGACCTGGTTGAGTTCCTCCACGACGTTCTGAAGATTCGAGAATTCCCCTGGGCGACATTCGAGCATAAGGTTGCGCTGCACACCAGTTGCTCTGCGATTCGTGGGTTAAACATGGCATCGATGTCCGAACGTGTGCATGACTCGGTCTTCTCGAAGCCAAAAGCTCTTCTCAGCAGGGTTCCTGGCGTTGAGTTCGTTGAGTTCGAGCGCGTGGACGAATGCTGCGGCTTTGGTGGCACCTTTGCGGCGACCGAGGAGGCAGTCTCCGCAAGGATGGGATACGACAAGCTGGCTTTCATGCAGAAGGCGTTGCCCGACTGTATTGTCTCCTCGGACATGTCCTGCCTGATGCACCTTCAAGGTTGTGCGCGCAGGCAAAAGCAAGACATTCCGTTCTATCACCTCGCAGAAATACTGAATGGGGTGTCTCTATGAGTAGTCCAGTCGACCAAGCAAAGAATGCCGAAAAGTTTCTGGCCGACACCGTCCATGAGGAACGGCTCGATAAGCTGCTTTGGGCAATGAGAATGAGGCGCGATGCCGCGGCACGGCAGGTTCCTGAGTGGGAGGAACTCCGGACACTAGCGTCCGAAATCAAAGAGCACACCTTGTCGAACCTCTCACAGTACCTGCTTCAGTTTGAGGCCAGGGCCGCAGCCAACGGCATGATCGTGCATTGGGCCAGAGATGCTCACGAGCACAACCAAATTGTCTATGAAATTCTTGCCGAACAGGGAATCGAGGCGTTGGTCAAGTCCAAGTCTATGCTGACGGAGGAATGTGAATTGCGTCCATTCCTCGAGAGACGAGGTATTCGCGTCACAGAGACGGACCTCGGTGAACGTATCCAGCAACTCGACGATCAGCCTCCAGGGCACATCATCGGCCCATCGATCCACAAGACGACCAAGGACGTGGCCGTACTGTTTTCGCAAAAGTATGGGTCCGATCCAAACAATGAAGATGCTGCTTACCTTGCCGGGGTGATGCGGGAGAACACGCGGCCGGACATCCTTAAGGCACGCGCCGGCATGACGGGTGCGAACTTCGTCGTTGCGGAAACGGGAGCGATTGTGGTGGCAACCAACGAGGGGAATGCCGATCTCTCCGCGCACACGCCGCTGCTGCACATATGTTCGGTCGGGATCGAAAAGATCATTCCTACCACAGAAAGCCTGGCGGTCTTCGTTCGGCTGCTCACCCGAAGCGCCACGGGCGACACGATCACACAGTACACCTCGACGTTCCGCGGACCGCGCCAAGGAGCGACCATGCACGTCATCCTGGTCGATAACGGAAGATCGGCGCGTCTCGGAATGAAGCGGTTCTGGCATTCCCTCAAATGCATTCGCTGTGCGGCATGCATGAACACTTGTCCGGTGTACCGCAGAAGCGGTGGGCTGAGTTACGGCTCCACCTATATGGGGCCAATCGGCATCATCATGATGCCGACCTTTGAGATTCGAAAGTACAGCGAGCTGCCCTTCGCCTCGACCCTGAATGGCAGCTGCACGAATGTGTGTCCAGTCAAGATCGACATACATGAGGCAGATCTACGGGTGGCGGGAAGTCATGGAGGAGAACGGCCAAATCCAAGTCGTAAAAAAGGAGGCCATGCGGGTCGCCGACAAAGTGCTCAGCCATCCGGCGCTCTACCAAATCGCGACGGCCACACTGTCAGCCGCACTGGAAGTCCTGCCACACTTCGCCGTTTACAACCGCCTGAATGCATGGGGCAAGCACAGGGACGTCCCGGAGGCCGCCAGGGAAACATTTCACGAATGGTATAGAAATCATCGCCCCAAGACGGACGAGGTAACTCGATTATGAATTCGACTCAGGCGTTGTCGAGGAACACCATACTGGATTCAGTTCGGGCGAACCAGCCGGCCACGCAGCCGATGCCCACGATTCCTCACTTCCACTCGAACAAGCCCGCCGACCTTGTGGCCACGTTTTGCGCGTCCATTGCTCGCATGGCCGGAGTCGTTGTCACCGAAGATGTGCCTAATCTGGATTCGTTCCTGCGCGCCAAGTTTCCGGATGCGAAGGTCACCTGTTCGGCAATCCCGGAGTATGGCGGTACCATCAAGCCGTCAAGCCTCAACCATTGGTCGGAGGCGAGCAGGATCGATGTTTGCATACTGCGGTCGCCGATGGGTGTGGCCGAAACCGGTTCCATACTGCTCTCCGACATCGAATTGCAAGTGAACACCATCGCGTTCCTTGCGCATGATCTGGTTGTACTGCTCGACCCGAAGCAGATCGTCTCGAATATCCATGATGCATACGAACACCCGTATTTCAAACTGAGACCCTACAGCCTTCTGATGACTGGCCCTTCAGGCTCGGGAGATATCGGTGGGATCGTCGTCCATCCGGCTCAGGCCGCGAAGACTCTGACCGTCCTCCTCTCGCCCGCTCCCGACGCTGGTCAGCGTACCGGGTGAATGCAAAGTTACGGATTGCAGACGAGTTGCTCGAGTTTTTGCCAACTAAAACGCTAAACAAAACATTTAAGAAGGAGATACAAATGCTTAAGGGCTTTAATTATCCGCTTACACCAAAAGGTAAATCGACGCTGAATCCACCTCCGCCCTGGTACTACTCTTCAGACTTTCTCAACATTGAATTTTGGTCGGAGCCTTCTGCCGCAGCGGCTGTGCTACCTCCCGGGCTCGATCCCGATCGCTCCGCCAATGGTCACGCCAACGCTCTTTTCTACGACTGGCAGTTTAGCGGGGGCGACGAAGAGTATCTTGAGCCGGCCCGTTATCAGTACCGCGAGTTCTTCATACTCGTAGATGCGTTATTCCAAGGCAGGCCGGTCTCGTATTGTCCCTATATTTTCGTAGACAACGACGCGGCGCTGGCTCGCGGTTGGACGCAGGGCTATCCGAAGCGCCTTGCGCAGGTCCATCAGACCAGGTATCACGCCGCGACAGGAAAGGCGGGCCCTGCGCTTGCACCGGGATCGAAGTTTGCCGGGACGATGACATCCAGCGGACAAAGACTTGCAGAGGCTGTCGTTACGCTGAAGGAAGCGGTAACGGATCCCTCGCGGTTGGCGCAGAGGCCAATCGTCAATCTTCTTCACACTCCGCGACTCGCCGCTGATAAGCAGGATCAGCCGGCGATTCACGAACTTGTCGAGAATGTTCCCCGCGACGTGAAGATTGAGCAAGCATGGATTGGAGTAGGATCTCTGACATTGCCCGTCTGCGGAGGCGAAGAACTCTCGGATTTGGCGCCTCTCCGCTGTGGCACGGGCACGCGAGCATCCCTGGCATACGTCGTCGATGATCTAAAAACGCTAAAGGACTTGAGAAGGTAAACCGGGGAGGCAGCGTACCTCATCTCGCTGTGTCCTTAATTTTCGTTTTAATCCGTGGACACGTTGAATGGTCTCAGCTGATCACCATTCGGATATGCACACGAAGGGAGTAAATCGTGAAGTCTTTCACCTGCAATCTCCCCGACTCGCTCTATAAAGCTCTGCGTGAGCGGATGGAGACCGACAACGCAAACTGCGACCACGTGGTGTCCATGGCTCTGTCTCAGTATCTACGAAAGCCCATCCACACCCTGTTCCAGGTTTCCACCTCGGCGGCGTTAGTCGAAGGTTTGTATCAGGGTGCTGTGCAGGTCTCTCGCCTGCTGGGCCATGGAGACTTTGGGCTCGGGACGTTCATCGACCTTGACGGAGAAATGGTTGTCCTGGATGGTGTCTGCTACCAGGTTTCCTCGACAGGCGCGGTTGCAACGGTTGAAGGGGACCGATTGATCCCATATGCCGTGGTTACCCGATTCAATGCCGAGTTTTCTAAGCAAATCGACCCACTCGAGAGCTACAGCAAACTGGTTTCTGTCTGCGATGAGCTTCGTGACTCGGACAACGTTTTTTACGCGTTCCGAGTTGAAGGTCGGTTCTCGTTCGTGAAGACGAGAGTGATGAAAGCGGTCCCTGAAGGTACGGGCCTGAAAACGGCGGCTTCGGGGCAAAAAGAATTTCTTTTCAAAGAAGTGGAAGGGACCCTCGTTGGCCTCTGGTCGCCCGGCTTCGCCGGCTCATTCAGTGTTCCCGGATACCACTTTCACTTTCTCTCAAGCGATCGAAAGAAGGGTGGTCACGTTCTTGAATGCCAGGCCTTGAGTGTCGCAGTCGCAGGCTGCGCGATGAACGAGATGCATGTCTCACTGCCCGAGACGCAAGAATTTCTGAAAGCAGACTTAACGCGTGATCCCCAAGCCGATCTCATGAAGTCCGAGCAGGATCACGAGTCATGAACCACGAAGACACAGTTAACTGAAAACGACGAGGAAAAACGTGAGACTAGTTACCTATAAAGACCGAGATCGAAGTATAAAACCCGGAGTATTGCTGGGCGAGGAGATTGTCGATATCTCAGGCCAAGTTGACAGTATCAAAAGCTTGATCGAAGGCGGACCAGATGCGCTCGCCAGGCTACGGAACTCTCTGCAAGGCAAGACGCATCGTATTCCGCTTGCTGAGGTGGAATTACGGGCTCCGCTCCAAAATCCCCCGCGCATCTTCTGCCTTGGATTGGCTTATCGCGATCACGCGATTGAAACACATCAGGAGATCCCCAAAGTGCCGACGATCTTCCTGAAACTAACGTCAGCTCTCAACGGACCACGTTCCGCTGTCGTCCTGCCGAAGCGAACGCAGCAGCCCGATTACGAAGCCGAATTCGCCTTCGTCATCGGGACGGGCGGTAAGAACATCTCCGCTGACGCTTGGGAGGAGCACATCTTCGGCTACACGATCATGAACGATGTAAGTGCGCGAGACGTGCAAATGGCTACGAGTCAGTGGTCTCTGGGAAAGAGTTTCGATACGTTCGCGCCCCTTGGGCCGGCGATCGTCACGAAGGATGAAGTGCCGGACCCACATGCACTGGATATTAAACTCACGATCGGCGGTGAAGTTTTACAACATTCGAATACGCGCGAGTTGATCTTTCGAGTACCCGACCTCATCGCATACCTCTCGGCGATTTCGTCTCTTGAGCCTGGCGACATCATCAGTACGGGAACGCCCGCGGGCGTTGGACTTGGACGCACTCCTCATCGCTGGCTGCGTCCCGGTGAGACGATCGTCACCGAGGTGGAAGGCCTCGGGCAGTTAGTGAACGCGGTCGTTGCGGAAGCCTGAAACAGAGAAGGCATCCTAGGGCTCGATTCGGATTCGGTCGTTTCGCGGTGGGAAGCGGAGAAATCGGCCGAGTCGGCCCGAATTTGAAGAAACACCGCTAAAGAGGGGAAGATGGGCTCAAAGGCTGCAAAGACCGGCGCTCAAGTGGTGGTGGAGTCGCTCGAAAAGCACGGAGTTCAGTACGTCTTCGGAATCCCCGGCGCGAAGATCGACAAGGTGTTCGATACGCTCGTCGATTCGTCAATAAAAACCATCGTGTGCCGTCATGAACAAAACGCAGCATTCATCGCTGGTGGAATGGGAAGGCTAACCGGTAAGGCCGGCGTAGCCATCGCCACTTCCGGGCCCGGTGTGAGTAACCTCACGACTGGGTTGGCGACCGCAAACAGTGAAGGTGACCCGATGGTGGCTCTGGGTGGTTCCGTCGCAACCTCCCAAAGCCTGAAGCAGATTCATCAGACACTGCAGGCGGTTTCAGTCTTGAGGCCGGTGACGAAGTTCAGTGCAGAAGCGAGTTCTCCCGAATCGATCGCAGAGGTAATGGCGAATGCCTTTCGGGCGGCCGAGTCTGACCGACCTGGCGCCGCATTTGTGAATCTTCCGAAAGACATCATGGAAGGCAATGCAAAGTGCGAAGTGGTGGAGGTCCCGGCGCGGCCGAGGTTCGGGCCAGGTAACCGCGACTCACTGGATCTCGCCGCCCAGATTATCAACGCTGCGCAGCGTCCGGTCATGCTTCTCGGCCTGTCGGCAAGCAGGCCAGAAAATGCGGAAGCGGTTCGAACCCTGTTGCGGAAAACCCACACCCCGGTGGTTGGGACATTTCAAGCCGCAGGTGCGGTGTCCAGTGACCTTTTCGATCGTTTTGCCGGACGAGTGGGCCAGCTGGGCAACTCGCTAGGAGATGAGCTTCTTACGTCCGCGGACGTCATTATCACGATTGGTTATGATCCGGTTGAATACGACCCATCGATCTGGAATCATCGGCGTGCGGCAAAGATCATCCACATTGACTCGGTTCGAGCCGATGTCGACAACTTCTACTCTCCGGCCGTGGAGATCTTAGGCGACATCGCCCTAACTCTATTGGCGCTTGGGCCACTCCTCAGCACTGTCGTCCTCGCTGCTGACGTCGAGAGATTCTTTGCCAACCTCGCATCCAAGAGAGCGCGGAGGGTGAAGGGCGCGCATAACCACAGCGAGAATCCGATCCATCCTTTAAGGATTGTCGCCGAGTTGCAGAAATGGCTCCGAGATGACGTGACGCTCTGCCTGGATATGGGATCGTTTCATCTCTGGCTCGCGCATTTCCTGTTCAGCTTTCGAGCACGTCAAATTCTCATTAGCAATGGACAGCAGACATTAGGCGTAGCTCTTCCCTGGGGCATCGCATCTTGCCTCGTAAGGCCCCATGAAAAGACCCTGTCGATCTCCGGTGACGGCGGATTCTTGTTCTCCGCCATGGAACTCGAGACCGTCGTCCGGCTGAAGCTCAACCTCGTGCATATGGTCTGGATCGATGGAACCTACGACATGGTCGGGGTTCAGGAACGGACCAAATACAAGCGCACATCCGGCGTGGACTTCGGCCCGGTGGATGTCGTCAAGTACGCAGAAGCCTTTGGGGCGAGTGGCTACATGATCAATTCCCCGGAAGAAATCGGCCCTGTGCTGCGCAAAGCATTCGAAGCGCCAGGTCCGGTTTTGATTGGAATTCGGGTGGATTACCGAGACAATCATATGCTGTTTGAAAACGTCCACGAGGATCTGCTCAATTAATTCACATTTGCCGGGCTCAAGGGAGTCGCCGGTACTCATGGGCGTCACGATGTACTAGCCTGACAAGCAGTGCTTGACGCAGATGATCCATTCCAGCGCACTCCATTTGCGATCGTACTCGCTCATGAATGCACCGATCAGAATCCCGTGTCACTGTGCATGAGGAGCGGGTTGGGCCCGCGTCACTCTTCGAGCGCATACAAGAATGACTCATTGGGGGGCGTGGGTTGCGTGCTCCATGCCGACTTCACAGGTCCGGTTCGCGCACTTCTCCGGCTTCCTCTCGGGTTGCGGAACGGGTGAGTTCTTCGTGCAGTAAGCCGCGATCACCCGCAAACGCCCAGCCGGTACTGGTCAACGGATAAAAGGGCTTCTCTGCCCGTTCCGCGGGAATCTTCCTGAGTGTGGTGGCGACAGCGAGGGTATTCATCGAGCACGTCGGGTGCAGCGCGGCCGACCGGGCCTTCTGTTTCACCTTAAGTTTGGGCAGCAGCACTGCAGTAGGGCCGAGCAGGGCGATCAGATCGTCACGCAAGGCGGCTGGCGTGCCGTCGGATAGGTGATCAGGCGCGCGATCGGGGGTTGCATGAGAACGCAGGGGAGTAAGAGCGTCTGTATTTGGCGAAAAAAAGCACAGCTGAAGACTCGTTATGAACTTGAGGGAAAGGCGTCTCTCCCGGGGACCGCCTATTTGTGACCCACCTCTGGCATGATCTGCCCCATCTCCATCGCATTGCTCGATGGAACCTCCTGGAGGGATATGGCCAGCTGCTCGGTCGGAATTCCAGTGAGGTCCTGGAACATCGACCAAAGTTGCTTCAGCATCTCCGTCTTTTCAGCGTCAGTGTGGCCACGCCGCAGGACACAGTTCAATGCTGCGGTGGGAGCCTCTGCGCCCGCCGTGTATCCCGAACCCTTGGGATATGAGAGGAAGACCACCCGAACGAAATTGTCGGGGACTTTCATCACCGTGGTGTGTATCCGTGTGATTTCCTTCGCGATCTTCGCCTTCCTCTCGTCGGAAACAAATCCATCTTCGCTGATAGCGGTGTACAACGGCATTCGCGTTATCCTCCTACCGAGAAGCCTGTGGAGATCGCCGGTCGATGTTTTCCTTCAGACGCCGACATCGTTGAACCTCCATCAGATTTCGACTTGTCGTGCTACTGGCGCCTTCCACAAGCGCGCCCGAGTGCATGGGGCTTGATGTGCAAGGGAACGGCCCCGGTTCGCTTCTCTCGGAGCTTATGAGTGCCCGTTTGGAACCAAGATCAGTTTCCTGTTCACAAATTCTTCCAGGCCGAGGCTTGAAAGCTCCTTGCCATAACCGGACCGCTTGACTCCACCGAAAGGCAGATCCGGAGCGCTGACATCGGGATAATTGATGAAGACCATGCCCGTTTCCATGCGACTCGCCACCCGCTTGCCTCTGCTGATGTCTGACGTGTACACGGATCCCCCAAGGCCAAACGGTGAATCATTGGCGATCGCAATAGCCTCATCCTCGTCCTCCGCCGGAAAAACAAGCGCGACAGGCCCAAAGAACTCCTGCTTGTAGGCGGGGTTGTCGGAGGTCACGTTCGTCAAAATCGTCGGCTGCAGGAATGCGCCAACCTTGCCGGATCGGCCACCGCCAAGGGCTATTTGCGCACCGTGACTCGTGGCCTCCTGAATCTGACGTAGAATAAGCTCGAGCGCTCCATCGGAAGAGAGTGGCCCCAGAGTTACCGTTTCGTCGAGCGGGTCCCCTAGTTTCAGCTTCTTGGCTGCGGCGATGAATTGGGGAAGGAACTTATCCAGCATTGACTTGACCACGATGAATCTTTTTGCGCCGATGCACGTCTGCCCGTTGTTGCCAAACCGACCTAGGATCGCCATGGCTACGGTATGCTCGAGATCAGCATCGTCCAGGACGATGAATGCGTCGCTGCCTCCCAGTTCCATCGTCGATTTCTTCAGGTTTTTCCCTGCTCTTGACGCCAGTGCCTGTCCTGCGCGCTCCGATCCGGTGAGCGCGATACCCTTCACCCGTGGGTCGTCGATCAGAGCCCCAGCTTGATCATTGCTGAGGAATAGATTGGTGTAGACACCTTCGGGCACGCCGGCCTGCCGAAGTACCTGTTCAAAAGCCGATGCGCACTGGGGGACGCCAGGGGCGTGCTTGAGAAGAATGACGTTGCCGGACATCAGATGGGGACCGGCAAAGCGAGCTAGCTGATAGTAAGGATAGTTCCAGGGCTGAATGCTGAGAAGGACGCCGAAGGGTGAATATTCGAGGCGAGCGTCACCCATAGCAGAGTTGAGTTTCTTCGGTGCGAGGAAGACTTCGGCATTATCGGCGAAGCACTGCATGATGGAAGCGCTCAGTTCCACTTCGCCTCGGCTCTCGGCGATCCTTTTTCCCATTTCCAACGTGGCGAGGCGAGCGAGTTCTTCCTTCTGTTCGAGAAGAATCTGAGCGGACTTCGCAATAATCCTCGAACGCTCGCTGAACGGGCGAGACGCCCAGGTTCGAAACTCCTTGTCCGACTTGGCCAAGGCGCTCCACATCTGCTCATCGGTATGCTCAGTAAAGGTCTTGAGTACCTCTCCCGTAGCTGGATTGACGCTGCGGTATGCCACAATTCGCTCCTTCTCATTTCGAACCGATTCCTCAAACACCCCGCTCCCACGAATGTGCACGAATCGTGCCACGTTAGTGATCTGCCGGACAATGGGTAAATGATTGGGATTGAGAGGATAGAAATACCAAGTGGGGAACGGCTTGATCAGGGAGGAACGAAAATTCTGTCAGTGTCAATAACGCGTCAATTCTTTGAGCACCGGATTGGCAAGCCCCTCAACATCCGGAGCAACGGACTGCAAGAGTTCCGATACTTTCGGGTCTGTATCAGATACTCGGCGCGGCGCGTGTCAACAACTTTGCGACACATGATTCTGGAATTTACTGAGGTTTAATTTCTAAGCCTAAGTTGAGCGGTTTATTGATCCAGACCTCCGTAGGAACCGCAGGTTGTTTTGGAGC